>Ga0114964_10000112_pt1 | contig 58356 bp, 59 predicted proteins | sample C_131016_MF_Meta_FD_92638 | JGI IMG/M metagenome (GOLD analysis project Ga0114964, IMG submission 92638) | Freshwater microbial communities from Lake Croche, Canada to study carbon cycling - C_131016_MF_MetaG | ecosystem: Environmental > Aquatic > Freshwater > Lake | place: Lake Croche, Canada... | reverse complement strand
CGGTCAACGTCAACAACGGCAATGGGGGATCTCATGAGGGGATTATCTACGCCCGCTTGGACACCAAGGTCAAGATGTCGTAACTGGCCACCACCTCCGCATCTTGGTTGGTGACCTCCACGTCCCAGGCCACCACGCCCTGGCCTTGGCCGTTGGCGTCTTTTTTGTTGCGGTCGATTTTGCGTTTGCAGGTCAGGCGCACCTGGATGCTGTCGCCAATGCCCACGGGTTTGACAAAGCGCAAGGTGTCCAGGCCGTAGTTGGCCAGCACCGGGCCGGGCTCGGCCACGACAAACAAACCCGCTGCGTCTGACAACACCAAATAGCCGTGCGCGATGCGTTTGCCAAACGGCGAGGCTTTGGCGGCTTCCTCGTCAAAGTGCATGTAGAACATGTCGCCCGTCAGGTTGCCAAAGGCGTGCACATCGGCATCGGTGATCTGCCGGCTGGGCGTCAGCAGCGACTCGCCAATTTGCAATTCTTCAAAGTAACGGCGGAAAGGGTGTGTGCCAGTCTCAATGACTTTGGCACCGCGCACATGCTCGCGCGTGATGGCGGCCAGCATGGTCGGCGAGCCTTGCACCGCTGCGCGTTGCAACAGGTGTTTGACGGCACGCAGGCCCCCCAATTCTTCGCCACCACCGGCGCGGCCGGGGCCACCGTGTTTGAGCATGGGCAGGGGCGAGCCGTGACCCGTGGATTCAGCCGCCGATTCGCGGTCGAGCACATGCAAACGGCCGTGGTAAGCCGCCACGAAGGGCACGACCTGCGCTGCCACTGCAGGCGTCTTGGTGACCAGGGAGCCGACCAAACTGCCTTTGCCGCGCTTGGCCAAGGCCAGCGCTTCGTCCAGGCTGTCGTAAGGCATCAAGGTGCTGACGGGGCCAAAGGCTTCCACATCGTGCACGCTGTCGGTGGTCAATGGTTTTTGGCACAGCAACAAAGTCGGCTGGAAGAACGCGCCTTGCGCCACGCCTTCGCCCACCGGGGCAAAGTCGGCACTGCCGCCAAACACCAGCTCGGCGCTTTGGCGCAGCAAGGCCACGCGTTCAGCCACATCGGCTTGTTGCGACTTGGAGGCCAGCGCGCCCATCTTGACACCGTCGACCGAAGGGTCGCCCACCACCACTTTGGCCAGCCGGGCTTTGATTTTTTCGGCCACCGCGTCCAGATGCTGACGCGGCACAATGGCGCGGCGAATGGCGGTGCATTTTTGCCCGGCTTTCATGGTCATTTCGCGCACCAGTTCTTTGACGAACAAGTCAAACTCTTCGTCGTCCGGTGTCACGTCCGGCGCCAGAATCGCGCAGTTGAGCGAGTCGGCTTCGGCATGGAAGGGGATGCTGTTTTTGACCAGATTCGCATTGACACGCAACTTGGCAGCGGTGTCGGCCGAGCCGGTGAAGGTGACCACATCGGTCACTTCCATGCGGTCTAACAAATCACCGGTACCGCCCACGATCAGTTGCAAAGCGCCCTTGGGCAAAATGCCCGACGCGTCAATCATGCGCACCAGCGCCTCGGTCAGGTAGCTGGTGGAGGTGGCGGGCTTGCCAATGCAAGGCATACCGGCCAAAAAGGTGGGCGCGAATTTTTCGAGCAAACCCCAGACCGGAAAGTTGAAGGCGTTGATGTGCACCGCCACACCCCCGCGCGGCACCAAAATGTGCGTACCGGCAAAGGTGTTTTTCTTGCCCAGTGGCGACACCGGACCTTCGTGGATCAGGTTACCACTGGGCAGCTCGCTGGTGCCCATGCCCGCGTAGGCAAACAAGGTGCCTGTGCCGCCTTCGATGTCGACCCATCCGTCCATACGGGTGGCACCGGTGTGGGCCGAGAGGGCGTACAGCTCTTCTTTGCGCTCGTTCAAATACTTGGCCAGGGCTTTGAGCGCGTTGGCACGTTGTTGAAAGTCCATCGCCATCATGCCGGGCAGCCCGGTGCGGCGGGCGAAATCCAGTGCCTCGGCAAAATCCAGGCTGTCCGCATGCGTGTGGGCCACCACCACACCGTTGATGGCGCTGTGCAAAGGCGCTGCGGCCTGGCTGCCGATCCAGCGGCCGCCGATGAAACTTTGAAGAAGGTTTGTCATGGTGAATGAGAAGTGCAAATGAAAATGGGCATGGAACCGGGTACGCCGAATTAACCGACCGATCGGACTGGAAATATTATGCATGTTTTAAACCCAATCGCCCCTGCTTTCCGATCACTTCAGGCCTCCAAGGCCTCAAATCAAGGGAAAACCCTTGGACACACGCAAGCCGTAGGCAAAACACCGGCAGGAATGCCACAATCTGCGCCAGATGCCATTTTTTTCAAAGCACACCTCGATAAGACTCCCAAAGCCTTGCACACATCGGCTCGCATGGGGCGCACTGTGTGTCCTGGCCGCCAGCGCGTCGGTGCCCGCCTTTGCAGACGAAGGCTGGCGCATCATGACCGACAAATCCCTGGGCAATTGCTGGGCCTGTCACGCCTTGCCGGGCCAACAGGGCTTGGTCGGTAATTTGGGGCCCTCACTGGCCGGTGTTGGTGCCCGCCTGAGCACGCAGCAACTCATGCAGTGGGTGGTTGATGCACGGCAAATCCATCCGCAAACGCTGATGCCCCCGTTTGGCGTCAGCACCGGTTTACAACGGACTCCAACGCCCCAGTCCGTATTGACGCCTGATCAAATCCAACAGGTGGTCAACACCTTGGCGAAATGGCAATGAGCCCCTCCATCCCTTTGGACCGGCGGGCTTGTTTGACCCTCATGACCGCCTGCCTGGGCGGCAGGGTGCGTGCCCAAGAGCTTGTGCCTGAGAGCGCTTTGACAGCCGCCTTGCGGGCCAAGACCTGGTCACCGCAAGGCATCCATTTGGAAGTGCCACCCCTGGCGGACACCGGCAATGCGGTGCCTCTGGCGCTGCACATTGAGGCCCCCCCAGGGCTGTCGATTGAGCAGATCGAAGTGGTGCTCCCCGAAAACCCCAACCCCTTGGCCCTGACTTTGCAATGGCCCCAAGCGCGCAGTCAGGTGAAACTCCAGACCCGTCTGCGTTTGGCAGCCAGCCAGTCGGTGTGGGTCATTGCCCGCTACAGCGATGGCTCCGAGCGTGCACGCAGTGCCCCCACCATCATCACTTCCACCGCCTGTCTGGACGGGACCTGACGCATGGCCACTTCTGTTTTGGCGCGTTTGAGTTTGCAAGGCGAAGTGCGCGCTGGCCGCTCGGTGCAAGCGCGCTGGATCTGCAACCATCCGATGGAAACCGGGTTTCGGGTGGACGATTCAGGTCAGAAAATTCCACGCAACATCATCACACAGGTGCAGTGCAAACTCAACGGCGAAGTCATCTTGCAGGTCTCGCCGGGCACCGGCTGGTCGTCCCCGGCATTTTTGAACTTTGAATTCACTGTCCCACCCCAGGGCGGCACGGTCAGTGTGCATTGGCTGGACGACCGCGGTGAACAGGGCCAGGTTCAACACAGACTGCTGCTGTCCTCATGAGCCGGTCAGTGACGCGGTGGGCAGGTCTGGCCTTGTGGCTGCTGATGACCTTGTTGTCGCTGGTTTCGCTCGCCCAGACGAGCGTCTGGCCCACCCAAGCCCAAACCGCTGGTAACGCATTTTTGCCCCCGAGCCTGAAAGCCTTGCAGGCTGACCCGGGCAGCAATCCCGTCAGTCTCTGGCTTGACCGTGGGGACATGGCCTGGCGCGACACCTCGACAGGGCCGAGTTGCGCGAGCTGCCATGGCGCGGCCAGCAGCTTGCGGGAAGCTGTGGTGCAACATCCCCGCCTGTCAGCCGATGGCAGCCGACTCGTCAATTTGGAAGACCAAATTCTCGCCTGCCGCGCCCGCTCTGGAAAAGCCCGGGACCAGCTGGAAAGTGAAGATGTGCTCGCCTTGAGCGCTTTGCTGCATCAAAGCGCGCAGGGCCTGAGCTGGATGCTGCAAGCCCCGCCCGCGCAAAAAGCCCAGTGGCAGGCCCGCTTGACGCAAGGCACCGCGCTGTATGCCCAGCGCATGGGCCGCATGAACCTGGCTTGCGTGCATTGCCACGACCAGAACATTGGCAAACAAATGCGCGCCGACGTCATCAGCCCGGGGCACCCGACCGGCTTTCCGGTTTACCGCATGAGCTGGCAGGGCATGGGCTCGATCGACCGCCGCTTGCGGGCTTGCTATTCAGGCGTGCAAGCGCAACTGCCGCCGCCCGCAGATCCCGCGCTGCGGGATCTGGAGTTATTTTTGAAAGTCCGTGCCAGCGGCATGCCACTGGACGGTCCCTCCTTGCGGCGCTGAGCATGCCGTTCAGCGCGCAGGGCCGGCGCTTCAAACGAAGCTGAAACCTTGGTTCCTCAAAGGCAAATGGCGCACGGGTTGACCCGTTGCCGCATGAATGGCGTTGAGCACCGCCGGGGCGACCACGCTGATGGTCGGCTCGCCCACACCACCCCAGAAATCGTAGGTGGGCACCACCACCGATTCAACCTTGGGCATTTGCGGCAAACGCAGCAGAGGGTAGGTGTCAAAGTTCTTTTGCACGATGCGGCCATTTTCGACGGTGCATTCACCGTAGAAAACCGCACTCAAACCAAAGGCCACCGAGCCTTCGATCTGCGCCGCAATCTGACCCGGGTTGACCGCGTGCCCGCAGTTGGTCGCCAACACCATGCGGTGCACTTTGACCTCTTTGTTGGCGCCCACCGACACCTCGGCCACTGCAGCCGAATAACCGGCATAACCCATGAAGTGCGCAATGCCTCGGTGCACACCGGCAGGCAAAGGCTGACCCCAATTGCCTTTTTCAGCAGCCACGTTCAACACCGCCAAGTGCTTGGGGTGGTTTTGCATCAACGCACGTCGAAACGCCAAAGAATCCTTGCCGGCGGCGCGCGCCAGCTCTTCCATGAAGCATTCCAGGTAAATCGCGTTCTGGTTGGTGTTGACGCCGCGCCAAGGACCGACCGGCACATGCGAGTTGCGAATGGCGTATTCGGTCAACAAGTTGGGAATGGTGTAACCCATTTGGGCATCGCCGGGCTCGGCCCAATAGCCCTGCAACTGTCGCTCGTCCTTGCCGTCCTTGATGGCCGAAGGGTTGACCCAGGCATTGATGGATTGACCCGAGACACGGATGGCCAAACCTGTGAGCTGCCCCTGGGCATCGAGGCCGGCCGTGAGTTTGCACTGTGACAGCGGCCGGTAAAAGTCATGCGTCTGGTCTTCTTCGCGGCTCCAGATCAGCTTGACCGGCGTGCCCGGGAACTGTTTGGCAATCGCCACCGCTTGCGCCACATAGTCTTGCTGACCACCGCGCCGACCAAAGGCGCCGCCCAGGTCGGTGATATAGACCTCGCACTTTTCGAGCGGCAAACCTGAGGACTCAGACAAGACCGCCAAAGAAGCTTCGGCGTTTTGGCTGGGCACCCAGATCTCGGCTTTGTCGGCGGTGATCAAGGCCGTGCAGTTGTTGGGCTCCAGCGGCGAATGCGCCAAAAACGGTGTGCTGTACACCGCTTCAATTTGCTTGACAGACCCGGCAATGGCTTGCAAAGCATCGCCTTCTTTGCGGCCGGCGTAGTTGCCCGGTGCCGTCAAACCCTCTTTCAGGTGCGCGGCAATGGTGGCGCTGCTGGCCTTGGCGTTCGGACCTTCGTCCCAGACCACCGGCAATTTGGACAAGGCATTCTTGGCACGCCACCAAGTGTCGGCCACCACGGCCACGGTGGATGCGTCCACCCGCACCACCCGTTTGACACCCCGCAAGCCTTTGACTTTGCTGTCGTCAAAGCTCACCATCTTGCCGCCAAAGACCGGGCAGTCCATCAGGGCTGCGCACAGCATGCCGGGCAGCTTCACATCCACGCCATAGATCTTGGCGCCATTGAGCTTGTTGGCGGTGTCCAGCCGTTTGAGCGGTTGGCCGGCAATCTTCCAGGTGCGGGGGTCCTTGAGCACAATCGACTTGGCGTCCGGCACCGGCAGCTTGGCAGCGGCCGCCGCTACTTTGCCGTAACTGGTTTTGCGCCCTGTTGCCGTGTGGGTGATGATGCTGTTGGCCACCGACAACTCGCCCACCGGCACCGACCATTCGTTGGCCGCCGCTTGCATCAACATCATGCGGGCCACGGCACCGCCGCGGCGCACATAGTCATGCGAGGTGCGAATGCCACGGCTGCCGCCGGTGCCCATCTCGCCCCAAACGCGTTTGCGCTTGAGGTTTTGGCCAGCGGTCGGCGATTCGGTGGTGACCTTGCGCCAATCACATTCGAGCTCTTCGGCCACCAACTGGGCCAGGCCGGTGCGGGTGCCCTGACCCATCTCGGAGCGAACCATGCGGATCACGCAGGTGTCATCGGGCTGGATGACCACCCACACGCCGATCTCAGGTTCGGTGGCCACGGTTTGCGCGGCGGCCTCGTCCACGGCCAGCAGATTGATGCCCAGCGCGAGGCCGCCCCCGGCCAAAGCGGAGGTGCCCACCATGAAGTGGCGGCGCGACAAGACAGGCAAAGAGACGGTGTTTGAAAGGGTGTTCATGGGGTCTCTCCTCAAGCCGTGATGTGTTGAACCAAGGCGCTCACATCGCCCGCATCGGCCACCTGGGTGCCTGCGGCCACATGGATCGCAATCCGAATGCGCTGGTAAGTGCCGCAGCGGCAGATGTTGGACATGGCTTCGTCGATGTCTTTGTCAGTGGGCTTGGGCTTGCGCTTGAGGAGGGCCGAAGCCGCCATGATCTGCCCCGACTGGCAGTAACCGCACTGCGGCACATCCACATCGGCCCAGGCTTTTTGAATCGGGTGCGAACTGTCGGGCGTCAAACCCTCGATGGTGGTGATGCGCTTGCCCGCCACCGCCGAGCCGGGGATTGAACAAGAACGAACCGCTTGCCCCTCCAGATGCACTGTGCAGGCACCGCACTGGGCAATGCCACAGCCGTACTTGGTGCCGGTCATGCCCAGCACCTCGCGCAGGACCCACAACAGGGGCATTTCGGGTTCGGCATCGACTGAACGGACTTTGCCGTTCACATTGAGTTTGTACATGGAGACTCCTTGGGTTTTCAATGAGATGAATTCAACCGTCAGGCATTCAGGACAAACCGTCCAGAACCGACTTGAATTTTTCAGCCACGCGTTGGCGCAACTCAGGACTGGCGCAGGCCACTGGCGGAAAGTCTTTGAGCATTTCAAAAGGACGGCAGGCGTCGATGACGGCGCGCGAGTTGGTGCTGGTGCCGCGTGGAATGCGCGGATCGAGCGGGCCGCTCCAGGCTTTGCGGATGAACTCAATGTCCTCCACCGGATCGCAGCGGGTGCACATGGCCCACATCACGTCAAACAAATCGGTGGGGTCGACATCGTCGTCCACCACGATCACAAAGCGCCCCAAATAGGAGCCCGACTGGCAGTTGGCCGCCATCATGGCCGCTTGCTTGGAATGCCCCGCATACGCTTGCTTGATCGAGATGATGTTCAGCATGCGCGCTGCGCCCGCTTCGTGGCACCACACGCCCTTGACGCCCGAAAGGCCTGCGCGCTCGACCTCGTCCCAGATCATGCCGGCTTTCATCACGCACTTGGAGAACGAAAAGTCCGACGGCGGCTTGAGCGGCGTGGCCATGGTCATGATCGGGTTGTTGCGGTAGTACACCCGCTGAATCCGCACCACAGGTTGGTTGCTTTTGCCGCCGGCGTAGTAACCGGTGAACTCGCCGAAGGGCCCTTCGGGCAAGGTGTCGTCAGGGTACATCTCGCCTTCGAGCACGATCTCGCTGTGCGCTGGCATGGGCAGTTTGTGCACTTCGCTCAGCACCACGTCGAAAGGCAAACCGCGGTGACCGCCGGAGTAATCGAATTCAGACAAGCCAAAGCGCAACTCGTTGCCGCCCGCCAGGAACAGCATCGGGTCATGACCGCAAGAAATCAACACCGGGCAGGGCTTGCCTTGCTTGAAATACTTGTCACGAATTTGCCGGCCGTGTTTGCCCGGCGAGGTCCACAAACCCACTTTGTTTTTGTCGTGCGCCATGGCGCGGTAGGTGCCGATGTTGATCCAGTCCAGCTCCGGGTCGCGCATGATGACCAGGTCATCGGTGCCGATGTAACGACCACCGTCCAGCTCATGCAAAAAAGGAACCGGGAACTTGAAAATATCCACATCTTCACCGCGGTCCACGTTCTCCAGAATCGGGCCGGTCTCGACCACCCGCGGCGGAATCGGCTCGTGTTTGCGCATCCGGTTGCGGTAGGACTGCACCACATCCATCGGCCCCTTGGGCACCGGAAAGCCCAAAGTCAGCGCCAAGCGGGCCGACGAGTTGGTGCCACCGGACAGCAGGCGGTAGCCTGCCGGGTATCCCGGAATGTTGTCGAACAAGATGGCCTTGGGTTCACCCTTGCGCGAAGAGTTGACGATCTCGGCCAAGGTGCCGACTTCCAGATTCCAGTCGGCGCCGGAGATGTGGAGCACTTCACCGGCGTGGTCGGCACGCTCGAGCAGTTCGCGCAGGTCCAGGTGCGGGCGGTCGTAATCGTTCCAGGTCTTTTCGGCGGATGCGGGGGGCAGGTTGGAGGTATCGGGCATAGGTACTTTCAAAATTCAGTCGGCTTTGATTTGGGCAGCTTTGACAACCGGTGGCCATCGCTTGAGTTCGGCGGCCAGCGCATCCACCATGCGGGCGGGCGGGCCGCCTGCGGCGTCAATGCCTTGCTTGGCGAGTTGGGCCACCACGTCTGGTGTCTTCAAAATCTGGTTGACTTCCTGGTTCAAGGCTTGAATCACCGCCGCTGGCGTGCCCTTGGGGGCCAGCAAGCCATACCAAATGTCCACCTGGACTTTGGGCAAGCCTTGCTCCTTGAAAGTCGGCACGCCGGGCAGCGCCGGCGCACGTTCAGGGCTCATGACGGCCAGCACTTTCAACTTACCGGCTTTGACCAGTGGCATGACGGTGTGCATCGGCGAGATCATGGCTGAGACATGGCCAGCGGCCAGGTCATTGACCGCGCCAGAGGCCGCTTTGAAGGGCACATGGAACATGTTCAATCCGGCTTCGAGCTTGAACAGCTCCATGGCCAGGTGCTGCGGCGTGCCGTTACCGGGCGAGGCATAGTTGATGCCTTGCGCACTGGACTTGGCCAGCGCCATGAATTCGGCCAGGGTGTTGGCCGCAAAGCCCTGCGGCACCACCAAACACTGCGTGCCGGTGCCCAGCATGGCCACGGGCACAAAGTCTTTCACCGGGTCAAAGGGCATCGCTTGATTGACCGCAGCGTTGGTACCAAAGGTCGTGCCCACCACCAGCAAATTGTTGCCGTCCGGCTTGGCACGGGAGACCAACTCTGCGGCAATATTGCCGCTGGCACCCGCCTTGTTATCGACCACCCAGACAGGTCCGTTTTTGAGCGCCATTTGCTGGCTGAGGGTGCGCGCCAGAATGTCCAAGCCCGTGCCCGGTGATGCGGCCACCGTGACGGTCACATTTGGCGCGGCGATGGCCCCTAAAACGGCAGCCGAGAAAAGCACTGACAGTGTCCAACGCAAGGCCCGCGCCAGCGCCCACCGATCTCGAAAAGGATTCACATCAAGCCCCCAAAAAACTTGGGGACAGGGTATGTCAACCAAGGCGTTTTGTCATCGGGTGGAACCCCCCGTGTGACAAAAGCTCCAGCACACAACCCTCAAACACACAAGCTGCAAGCGCACAAGTTTCAGAACACTTCGGTATCGACTTCGCTGTTGGCTTGGGCGGTGTAGCGGTCACCGGTCACGGTGTGCTGGTTGATCAGGGCCTCGACGGCGCTCAAAGTCTCGGGGCGCAGTGCAATGGCATCGGCACCCAAGTCGTCCTGCAAATGGGCGACGCTGGTGGTGCCCGGAATAGGAATGATGTGCGGTGATTTGTGCAGCAACCATGCCAGCGCCAGCTGGGAAGGGGTGCAGCCGGCCTGCTCGGCCAGGGCCGTGTAGGGTGCCAGCAATTGTTGATTGGCGGCGTTGGCCGCTGGCGCAAAGCGCGGCATGGCACGGCGAACGTCTTTGGCGTCCAGCGCATTCACATCGATGGGCGCGCCGCACAAAAAGCCGCGGCCCACAGGGCTGAAAGCCACGAAGGCAGCGCCGATGTCCTTGCAGGCTTGAAGCACCGCAATTTCGGGGTTGCGGGTCCACAAAGAATATTCGGTTTGCACCGCTGTGATCGGGTGGACCGCATGCGCTTTGCGCAATGTGCTTGCCGAGACTTCAGACAGGCCAATCGTCTGGATCTTGCCTTGGCGCACCAGGTCGCTCAGAGCGCCCACGCTGTCTTCGATCGGGACTTTTTTGTCCCAGCGGTGCAAATAGTACAAATCGATCACATCGGTTTGCAAACGGCGCAGCGCGTCTTCGCAAGTCTGCCGGATCGTCGCTGGGCGGCCATCGATCACCCGCACTGGTTTGCCATCCGCTTGCGTCACGCCTTGCATGCCGCATTTGCTGGCCAGGGTGAACTTGCGACGGTGCTGTTTGAGCACGCGGCCCAGCAGGGTTTCGTTGGCACCGAAGCCGTACAGGGCGGCGGTGTCGAACAAGCTCACACCGGCATCCAGCGCTGTCATCAGCACTTTTTCACCCTGCTCGGGTGAGACCGGTGCGCCATAGGCATGGCTCAGGTTCATGCAGCCAAGGCCAATGGCTGAAACGGTGAAGGGGCCGAGTTGTCTTTGTTTCATACCCCTATTTTGCGCGAAATCCCTTGCCGCGCATTCGCACAAATATTGCTAACCTCCTGAAACCCCATAGAAAGAGTTACTCATGACCCCCAACGAGTTCCCGCAACTGCATGTCTTGCAACACCCTTTGATCCAGCACAAGTTGTCCTTGATGCGCGACCAAAGTACTTCGACGCGCAACTTCAGGCAATTGCTACAAGAGATAACCTTGCTCATGGGCTACGAGTTGACACGCGACCTGCCGATGACCACTCGCACAGTGCAAACCCCATTGACCGAGATGGAGGCGCCCATGCTTGCTGGTAAAAAAGTGGCCATCGTCCCGGTGTTGCGGGCCGGGTTGGGCATGGCCGACGGCTTGATGGATCTGATCCCTTCGGCCCGACAAGGACACATTGGCCTGTATCGAGGTGAGGACCACCGGCCTGTGGAATATTACGTACGCCTGCCGGACATCGAAGGGCGTTGGTTCATCGTGTGCGACCCGATGCTGGCCACGGGTTATTCGGCGGTGCATGCGGTGCGCATCCTGACCGAGCGCGGCGTGGTCCCTACGAACATCCGCTTCCTGGCCCTGGTGGCTGCCCCCGAAGGTCTGCGCGTGTTGCAGACGGCCTATCCGCAAGTGCAGGTGTATGTGGCCTCGCTCGACTCGCACTTGAATGAACAGGCTTACATCGTGCCGGGATTGGGAGATGCTGGTGACCGGCTCTTTGGCACCAAACATTGATCTGACCACGCACCAAAATTTGCTGTTGCACGGACTTGGTGCACCCCCCTTCACCAAGACCGTGCAAGTTGTACGCAATTTGCAGTCTCGATTGCATACAAGTCTGGCACAGGCTTTGCGTAGAGAGGAACATGACCCTACCGCCCGCCTCTTTGGAACTGATCGCACTGACCAAGCGCTACAGTGCAGACACCGCGGCTGTGGACGCGCTGGACCTGAAGATCGCTTCCGGCAGCTACTGTTGTCTGCTCGGGCCTTCCGGTTGTGGCAAGACCTCTACCTTGCGCATGATCGCCGGGCACGAAAACGTCACCAGCGGCGATGTGCTGCTGGGGCAACGCAACATCACTCACCTGCCCGCCGCCCAGCGAGGGACTGCAATGATGTTCCAAAGCTATGCGCTGTTTCCGCACCTCAGTGCTTTGGACAACGTGGCCTTCAGTCTGAAAATGCAAGGCATGGGTACAGCTGAACGCTCGGCCCAGGCGCTGGCGCTGCTCGAGCGCGTGTCCATGCCCGAACTGGCGCACCGCAAACCGGCCGAACTATCGGGCGGACAACAACAACGCGTGGCGCTGGCTCGCGCCTTGATCATGCAGCCCCAGGTGCTTTTGCTGGATGAACCGCTGTCGGCTCTGGACCCGTTTTTGCGCGGGCAAATGCGGGCCGAGCTGCGTCGCTGGCAACAAAGCCTGGGTTTGACATTTGTGCATGTCACCCACTCGCAAGAAGAAGCCATGGCCTTGGCTGATCTGGTGGTGGTGATGAACCAAGGCCGCATCGAGCAAAGTGGTTCACCTCGGGATATTTTCAATCTGCCAGCGACTGAATTTGTAGCCCGCTTCATGGGCGGTCACAACCTGCTGGACACGCCAGCGGGCAGCGTGGCTGTGCGTATCGACCGCATGCAACTGAATCATGCCGAAATATTGAGCGATATGCCATGTCGCACAGGCCAGATCACCCATGTCGAATACCAAGGCGCCTATGTCGTGCTCATGCTGCAGCCCGAAGGCACAGATCAAGAGCCTCTGCACATCAGCCAAACCGAGGCTGCTTACTTGGCTAACCCTTTGCAAGTGAATGACAGAGCCCGTGCCAGTTGGCACATCGCTGACGCGCATCTTGTCAAGGCCTCCCCGCGTCCCCCCACCGCTGCCTGACGGCCTCAGGCGATTCACCCTCAGGAGTTATCCATGTCCGGTTCTGAAGATTCCCCCTCTCTTGCTCCCTCCCGCCGCAGCGTGCTGCAAGGCACAGCGGCCATCTTGGCCAGTGGCGTGTTTCCAGCCATCCATGCGCAAGAAAAAATCGTTCTGCGTTACCTGGGCACTGCAGTGAACCAGGACAAGACGATTGCTGAAAAATTCAAAGCCGACACCGGCATTGAAATCCAGTATGTAGCGGTGACCACCGATGACGTGACCAAACGCGCCGTGACCGCACCGAACAGTTTTGACTTGATCGATACCGAGTATTTCTCGCTCAAAAAGATCGTGCCTACCGGCAACCTGCTAGGAATTGACAGCAAGCGCATCAAGCATGCTGACAAGATCACATCCTTGTTCACCAAGGGTGAAGTGGCTGGTAAAAAAGTGGGCGATCAGGGTACGGCACCTAAAAAGGTCATGTACCTGCCTTCGTCGACTGCCAAGACCTTCTCGGCATCACCAACGCAGTTCATGACTTTGATCCCCACGGTCTACAACGCTGACACCTTAGGGATCCGTCCCGACCTGATCAAGCGCCCCATCAATTCTTGGGCTGAATTGCTCAACCCCGAGTTCAAAGGCAAAGCCGCGATTTTGAATATTCCTTCCATCGGCATCATGGACGCGGCCATGGTGGTTGAAGCCATGGGCCTGCACAAGTACCCTGACAAAGGGAACATGACCAAAAAGGAAATCGACCTGACCATCAAAACACTGATTGAGGCGAAAAAAGCCGGTCAATTCCGTTCGTTGTGGAAAGACTTCAACGAGTCTGTCAACCTGATGGCCTCTGGCGAAGTGGTGATCCAGTCCATGTGGAGCCCTGCCGTCACCGCTGTGCGCACCAAAGGCATTGCCTGCACCTTCCAGCCACTCAAAGAAGGTTATCGCGCGTGGGCAGCTGGATTTGGCGTGCCCAAGACCACCACAGGCAAAAAGCTCGACGGTTGCTACGAGTTCATCAACTGGTTCCTTGACGGCTGGGCCGGTGCTTACCTCAATCGCCAAGGCTACTACAGCGCTGTACTCGACACTGCCAAAGCCAAAATGGAAGCCTACGAGTGGGCCTACTGGATGGAAGGCAAGCCCGCCACCAAGGATATCAAGTCCCCCAATGGCGACTTGCTGGCCAAGGTCGGTGAAGTGCGTGACGGCGGCAGCTACGAAGCTCGTATGGGCGGCATCGCTTGCTGGAACGCGGTGATGGACGAGAACGAGTACATGGTCAAGAAGTGGAACGAATTCGTCGCCGCTTGACCTGACGAGCATCTGCATGAACACGGCCCGAGCCACAAGCATTCACCCTTGGTGGCAAGCCATGCCCATGGGGGCCGTGTTCCTGTTGTTTTTCTTGATTCCGCTCGGGCTGGTGCTGATGGTCAGCTTCTGGAATTTCAATGAATACGAGTTGCTGCCCGACTTCACTTGGCGCAACTATGCGGCCATTTTCGAGGGCTGCATGCAGCTCAACGAGTACGGTAACTGGTGCGTCTCTCTCGCCACTTATTTGTCGACTCTTAAATTCAGTCTGATGGTCTGGGGCATCACTTTGGTGCTGGGTTTTGCGGTGGCGTATTTCCTGGCTTTTCACGTTCAATCTATGAGCATGCAGACCGTCTTGTTCGTACTGTGCACTGTCCCCTTTTGGACGTCTAACGTGATCCGCATGATCTCTTGGGTTCCTCTTCTGGGACGTAACGGGTTCATCAATCAAAGTTTGCAGGCTATGGGCTTGACGCAGAGTCCCGTGGAGTGGTTACTGTTTTCTGACTTTTCCGTGGTGCTGGCCTTTGTGCATCTGTACACCATGTTCATGATTGTGCCCATATTCAACTCGATGATGCGCATTGACCGGTCTTTGCTCGAAGCGGCCAACGATGCGGGGGCCAGCGCTTGGCAGACTCTGTGGCAAGTGATCGTGCCGCTTTCGCGCACGGGCATTTTGATCGGCTCGATTTTCATCATCACCATCGTGATGGGCGACTTCATCACCGTGGGGGTGATGGGCGGGCAGCAAATCGCGTCGGTGGGCAAGATGATTCAAGTGCAAACTTCCTACCTTCAGTTTCCGTTGGCCGCGGCCAATGCAGTCTTGTTGCTGTTGGTGGTGCTGATGATCATCTGGGGTCTGACCCGGATCGTGGACATTCGCAAGGAGTTGTAACGTGTCTGCCCAATTCCGGTCACCCCGCGCACCTGGTTTTTGGCCATTGGCCATCGTATTCGCTTTGTTCGTGCTGTTTTTGTATGGCCCGGTGGCCACCATTTTTGTACTGAGCTTTCAGGGGCCCGAGGGGGGCTTGACCTTTCCCATGCGTGGCATTTCGCTGCATTGGTACCGTCAACTGATGCAAGGCCTGGGCGTGGTGGACATCTCTGCCGCCTTCTTGCGCTCTTTGGCGCTGGGCTCGGTGGTCATGTTGCTCACGGTGGTGATGTCGGTATTGGCAGGTATGGCCTTTCGAAAACGCCTGCCAGGTGGAGACGCCTTGTTCTTCATCAGCATCGCCAGCCTGATAATGCCCTCGATCATCGTGTCTTTAGGCATTGGCTTGCAGTTTCGTTTGTTGGACACCGGCATCAAATCAGTGCTGGAAGCCTGGGGCATGGCCGACTGGCTGGAAGGCTATGGCACTGCGCTGGGTCTGTACACCTCGGCGTTGGGTGCGCATTTGACCTGGACCTTGCCTTTTGGTTTATTGATCATGTTTGCGGTGTTCAACCGGTTTAACCCCGCTTACGAAGAAGCCGCGAGGGATCTGGGGGCCACACCCTGGCAAAACTTTCGTCATGTGGTTCTGCCATTGATCGGCCCTGCCGTGGTGGGCGTGGGCATGTTCGGCTTCACTTTGAGCTGGGATGAAATCTCCAGAACCTCACAAGCCATTGGTGATGTCAACACCCTGCCGCTGGAGTTGCAAGGCCTGACCACCACCGTGACCACGCCGGCCATTTATGCGTTGGGAACGCTCACCACCGTGGTGTCTTTTGCGGTGCTGGGCTTGGCATTGGGCCTGCGATCCTGGTTGTCCCGCCGCGTGAAAAGACAAGGCTGAAGATGCTGCAAGCCACGCGGAACCACTCGACTTCAGCCAGCACCGCTGAGCACAGCAGTGTTTCGGATCTCGAGATTTACGACACTTTGATCTCGGCCATCTTGGACCATCGCTTGGTACCAGGTACCAAGCTGGTGGAAGACAAATTGGCAAGCGCATTTGGGGTCTCACGCACGCGAATACGCCCTGTACTGGTGCGACTGGCCAACGAAAGCATCATCACCCTGCGGCCCAACAAAGGCGCGGTGGTGGCGGAACCCACACCCAATGAGTCACGGGAAATTTTTGAAGTGCGCCGCATGATCGAGCCGATCTTGGTGGCCCGTTTCATCGCACAAGCCAGCGATGCGGATGTGAACACCCTGCGCGAAATCATTGACAACGAAGAAGCGGCTCGTCTGGCAGGCGACCGTCATCGGGCGATTCGTTTATCGGGACAGTTCCATTTGTGGATTGCCGACAAATCGGGGCACACTACGCTGCAACGGGTGCTCAGCGAGTTGGTATCTCGCACCTCTTTGATTCTGATGACTTACGGGCTGGGCGACCAGAGCGCCAGTGCGGAGCGGGCAGCGTGCGGTTGCAGCGCGCACCGGGCTTTGGTCGACGCAATCCGATTGAGGGTGCCAGAGCCGGCGCAACAATTGATGCAAACTCACTTGCGTGAGATCGAGCACAGCCTGGTGTGGCAACGCCCCGAGAGTCCCAAGCATGATCTGCAGCACCTGCTGCGCCTGAGTGAGCCCGTTGAAGGATGAATACCATGCCGTCCTATCTGATCATAAATCCCAACACCACCGCGCTGGTGACCGAACGATTGCAAGGCCTCGCTGGTAAGCTGTTGGCACCAGCTACAGTGCAAGCGGTGACGGCGCCGTTCGGGGCGCCATACATCTCGACCGAAGTGGCCTGCGCCGTAGCAGGCCATGCCACCTGGCAAGCCTGGCAAACCGCCTCGGCCAAGTTGCGCTTCGATGCAGTCTTGATCGGCTGCTTTGGCGACCCCGGCTTGTTTGCAATGCGCGAGGCCGCAGGCGTGCCAGTGACAGGTTTGGCTGAAGCGTCGTTCATGGTCGCCCAAGCCTATGGCCCCTATGGCATCGTTACCGGTGGCCGGGCCTGGGGGCCGATGTTGCAGCGGCTGGCGCATGCCCTGCCCAGCGGCCGCGACCTGCTGGACATTGAAACCGTCGAACTCGATGGCGCCTCCTTGAGCGCCCGGCCCGCTGAAGCCGAGCAACTGTTGACACAAGCCTGCGTGAATCTGCTCAAACGCAGTCCGGTCAAGTCCATCATCATCGGTGGCGCGGGTCTGGCCGGCTGGGCCGAGCGGCTGCAATCGTATTTTCCAATCCCCTTGATCGACAGTGTGGACGCAGGCTTGCGCCGACTCCGAGCGCTCAACCCAGCTTAATCAACACCCGCTGGTCACACGCCTTGGCGTGTCCAGTCCGGCAAGGGCGCGGCGCGGTGCAACACGTCGTCATGCAACCACAGAGCGCTGCGCCTTGCGCGCTCGGCCACGGTGGCCAGGGGCAGTTGCTGGTAGTCGTCGTTGAAGACCTCAAAGCTGTAGTCGCCCCGGTAACCGATGCGCTCCAGGCGCAGCACCAGATCGGCCAGTTGCGCACTGTGCACGCCCTCACCCGGGAAGACGCGAAAGGTGCGGGCTGTGGTCATGCGGTCTTCAAAGGTGGGGGTTTCGTTCCACATGAAGTCGGACAACTGGGTCAGAAAAATTTTCTCGGGATCCAGCTCGTCAATCGAATCCAAAGGGGTTTTGCTTGCAAAGATGTGAAAAGAATCGAGCCCGATGCCCAAATTGGGGCAATCGGCAAGGCACACCACGTCCCAGGCGGTGGTGAATTCATTGATGTTGCGGCCCCAAGACAATCCCTCGTAAGCGATTTGGATGCCCAAAGGAATGGCCAGCATCGCCAATTTTTTCAGGTCGCGGGCCAAGGCATGGACGTCATCGGTGGCATGGCGCGAGGTGGAGGAACACACCAACAGCACTTTGCTGCCGGTCGCGGCACACATCTCCAGCATGGACTTGGCGATGTCGATTTTGTAATCATGCAAATGGCCTGACAGGCCTTCAAAATCACGCAACACCTGAAACCCCGTGGGTCGCAGGCCACTGGCTTTTACCGCCGCCACCGCGCCTGCCACGCCGCCAGGGTGGCTCACCAGATCCCGCGCCATCAGCATGACCTGCGTAAAACCGGCGCCTTGCATGGCCTCCAACTTGGCCTCCAAGCTGCCTGCCAGGGTGATGGTGTCCATGCCAAAACCCGCAATCAATTGAGCGTTCATCTGCGCTGCTTTCAAGCTTGTAGGGTGGATGCGGCTTGGTGCACCAATTCAAAGGACACCGAACCCAAAGCGGTCCGTGTCAATGCACCCCGGTCTTCGGGGTGCAAGGCAGTGGACTCGACAAACTCGACGCCACGGGCTTTCAGCGCTGCCACAGAAAGGGCGACATCGGGCACACCCAAACCCACACGCTGCAGGCATTCAGTCGACTCGTTGGCTTCGTCCATCCAAGGGTCGGGCTCAATGAGTTGCCATAAAAATTGACCGCAAGGGCTTTTCATCAACTTGCCTTTGGGCAAGATGCCAAAACGCTCTTCATCAGGAATGGACGTGAAGTCGAACATGTGTTCGTAGTAGGCCAGCCAATCGGCGCTGCGACTGGCGCCGATGTACTGCACAAGCCCAAAGAAACGCATGTCTGTCAAAGCGGGTGGGTGCTGATCGACCGTGGGGATCGGTTTGAAATCGATGTCGTAAATCGAGAACTCCTGCCATCGGTCCACAAAGTAGAAACGGCTACCTCCCGGGCCATGGATGGCGGGAATGTGCAGCTCCATGGCCTGCGCGTGGCTGGCCACAGTCCAAGCCCCCAATTCAATGCACCGGGTGTGGGCCTTCAAGGCGTCGCGGACCCGAAAGGCCACCGCAGACAGCACCGGTTGCCCATCCACCGTGGCGCTCACGCGGGCATCGTCCGGGCTGGCGTTGACCACCAGGTTCATGGCCCCTTGGCGGTACAAGGTCACTTCGCGCGAGCGGTGACGGGCCACAGGCCGAAAACCCATGGCTTCAAGCACCTGGCCCAGTGCCTGAGGGCGGCTGGTGGCGTATTCGATGAATTCAATGCCATCAATGCCCAAGCGATTGGGCATTTCGGGCACGGCTTCGCGATGCGCAGCTTGGAGGGTCATGGCAGAAATCCTGTCGAAAATGGGGCTGTTGGTCAATAACTCAACTGGGCAAGACTGCGAAGTGTCTCGGGTGTGGTGCTGGGCAAACCGAAATACTCGAGATAGGCCGGTATTTGTTCAAACAGCATATCCGAACCCACTTGCACACGGCAGCCACGGCTGTGAGCTTTTTGCAGGAAGGCGGTCATTTCCGTCTTCATGACCACCTCGCCCACAAAAGTTGCCGCCGAGAGTCGGTTGACATCCAGGGGCAAAGGGTCACCCTCGTTCATGCCCATGGGCGTGGCATTGACGACCAAATCCTGCCCTGCCGGGTCGTTGGAGCCGGTGCGCACGGCGATCTGCGGGTAATTCGTTTGAAGGCGATGGGCCAAGGCTTCGCAACCTGCGGTGTTCACATCGAACAGGCTGATCGCGGCGACACCTGCCGCCGCCAGCGATGCGGCAATGGCACAGCCCACGCCGCCCGTGCCCACGACAAGAACACGTTGACCAGACAGCTCAAAACCTTTGCGCTGCACGCCGCGCACAAAACCAGCACCATCGAACATGTCGCCCACCAGGCGGCCATCGGCCAGCCGTTTGACGGCGTTGCAGGCACCGGCCACCCGCACGGTGGCGGTAACCTCGTCGAGCAAGGCCACGGTAGCGACCTTGTGCGGCATGGTGATCAAAGCGCCGCAGATGTTGGTCAGCTTGAAAACCGATTTCAAAAAATCCGGATAGTGCGCCGACTGGCAACCCATGGGCACCACCACGGCATCGATACCCGCCTGTTCAAAATACGGGTTGTAGATCATCGGCGACTTGAAACTGTGCGTGGGAAAACCGATGTGCGCGATGAGCTGGGTATGGCCGTTGATCATGCTGGCCTGTTCATCAAGCCGCTTTGGCGGCAGACACACCTGCGCGCAAGGCGAGCAAATAGCTGTCAGCGCCAAAACCGCAAATTTGGCCTTGAACGATTTCGGCAAAAACAGACTTGTGGCGGAATGCTTCGCGGGCGTGGATGTTGGACATGTGCACCTCCACGATCGGGCACGTCAGCACCGCCAGCGCATCGCGAATGGCATAGCTGTAATGGGTCCATGCGCCGGCGTTGATCAGCACCGCATCGACCTTGTCAAAGTAGGCCTGGTGAATGCGCTCGCACATGTCACCTTCGTGGTTGGTTTGATAACACTCGACCTGGGCGCCCAACGCTTGCCCCAAGGTGTGCAGGTTGGCATTGATCTCATCGAGGGTGATGGTGCCGTATTGCTGGGGGTCGCGTTGGCCGAACATGTTGTGGTTCACGCCGTGCAGCATCAAGACTTTCATGGCAATTCCTTTAGAGCAACAAAGAAGGCTTCGCCGCACACACGGCGAAGCCTGGGGGTGCAATTACTTGCCTGACTTTTTGGCAGGCGCTGACGCTGCAGTGCGCACCTTGTCAATTTCAGCTTGCAGTTCTTTGACCAGGTCCTGGCCCACGGTCACGCCGTACTTGGCGGTCACAGGGCGCATTTTGTCGCGCAGCTTGGCCATTTCGGCGTCGGGCAACTGGGTCACTTGCATGCCGTTCTTCTTCAGGTTGTCGGTGATGCTGGCTTCCAGGGCACGGGCTTTCTCGCGCTGGAACTTGGCCGATTCGGTCACGGCATCGGCCACGATTTTTTGCTCGGCTGCCGACAGCTTGTCCCAGAACTTCTTGCTGATGATGACCGACTGGGGGTTGTATTGGTGACCCGTCAGAACCATGTGCTTTTGCACTTCGTACAGCTTGGCACCGTTGATGGTGGCCACCGGGTTTTCCTGGCCGTCAACGGCTTTTTGGTCCAGCGCAGCGTACAGCTCAGGGAAAGGCAGCGGCGTCGGGTTGGCCCCCAAAGCCTTGACCCAGTCCACGTTGATCGGATTGGGGATCACGCGCAGCTTGAGGCCTTCGAGGTCTTCCACCTTGTTGATGGCGCGCTTGCTGTTGGTGATGTTGCGAAAACCCAGCTCGTAGTAGCCCAGGCCAATCAGGCCTTTTTCTTCCAGCTTGGCGTGCAGCTTTTTGCCGAAAGGACCGTCCACGACCGCATCAGCTTCTTTGCCGGTGGCGAACATGAAGGGAAAGTCGAAGATGGCGAACTCTTTGACCTGCGCCGCAAAGATACCGGAGTTCATGGCGGCCATCTCCAAAGAGCCGCCTTGAATGGCCGACACGTTGGCTTGGTCGCTGCCCAGGGCACCGCCAGGAAACAGGTTGACTTTGAGCTTGCCGCCAGAGTTTTTCTCGACGACTTCCTTGAATTTTTCCATGCCCAAAATGATGGGGTGACCCGCCGCATTCTGGTTGGCAAACTTGATGGTTTTATCTTGCGCAGATGCCATGCCCACAGCCGCCAAAGCGACGGTAGCGATCAAGGACTTGATGAACACACGTTTCATGAGTTGTCTCCAAAAAAAAGGTCGTACGCTGGCCATCAAAAGGCTTGTTGTCTGGCGTACCCGGTCAGACCACAAAGCCAGGAATCAATAGAACCAGCGGGCTGGCACCATCACGATTTGCGGGAACAGGACCATCAGGAACATCACCACAAACTGAACTGCCATGAAAGGCATGACGCCGCGCGTCACATCGTCCATGCGCATGCGGCCCACACCGGCCACCACATTGAGCACTGTGCCCACCGGCGGCGTGACCAAGCCAATGGAATTGTTGATGATGAACATGACACCGAAATAAACCGGGTCAATCCCCGCAGCGGTGACCAAGGGCATCAGCACCGGGGTCAGAATCAAAATGGTCGGCGTCATGTCCATCGCGGTGCCCACGATCATGCACAACACCATGATGGCGCACATCAGCAAGGTCGGACTGCCCAGCAAAGGCTCCAACAAACTGATGACTTGCTGCGGCAAGTTGGCCACGGTGATCAACCAAGCGGACACCATGGCCGCAGCCACCAGGAACATCACCACCGAGGTGGTTTTGGCCGCCGCCTGAAACACCTCAAACAACTGCTTCCAGCTCAATTCGCGGTAGATCACGCCGGCCACAAACAGGGCATACACAGCGGCCACCACGGCGGCCTCGGTGGGCGTGAACACACCCATGCGCAGGCCCACCAAAATGATCACCGGCAGCAGCAAAGCCCAGGTGGCGCGGCGCAAGGCGGCCATGATCTCTGGCAAGGGCTGGCGCGGGGGCGGGGTCAACTGCTCTTTGCGTGTGAGCCAACCCCAGGTGATCCACAAACCCGCACTCAGCACAATACCCGGAAAGATGCCGGCCAAAAACAGCTTGCTGATCGAGACATTGGCGGCCACACCAAAGATCACAAACCCAATCGAGGGCGGGATGATGGGGCCGATCACACCGCAAGCGGCGATCAAGCCGCCGCTGCGGGCTTTGTCGTGCCCGGCCTTGACCATCATGGGCAATAAAAGCGCCGTCAATGCCGCCGCATCGGCGACTGCCGAACCGGACAAAGCCGACAGCAAACAAGCGGCCACGATGGTCACATAACCCAAGCCACCCCGAATGTGGCCCACCAAAGCCATGGCAAAGTCCACGATCCGTCGGGACAAACCGCCGGTGTTCATGATCTCTCCGGCCAGCATGAAAAAAGGCACCGCCAGCAAAGGAAAGCTGTTGGAGCCTTCGATCAGGTTTTGCGCCAGGATCTGCGCGTCAAACATGTCCATCTGCCACATGAGGGCGACACCACACAGCAGCAAGGAAAAAGCAATCGGAATGCCCAGGGCCATGGCGGCGAGCAAAGAGCCCAAAAATACGGTGATGGTCATGGTTTTTTTATTTCAAAGGGGCGGGCAGATCGACAGGCTCTTCTTCTGATTCGCGCACCCCGACAAGCTCTTGCTCTGACAAATCACCGGTCCACAAACGCCACAGCTTGTGCAGCAAGATGATGGCCATCGAGACCGCCGCCACCATGCCACAGCCGTAAAAAATGGCCATGGACGCTTCCATCACGGCGCTGGTGGTGTCCCAATTGATGACGGCTTGCTCGTAAGAGCCCTTGAAAAGCAGCCCGCATACAAACAACATCAAGGCGTGGCCGATCCACATGAACAGTTTTTTGCCCGCCAAAGGCAGGCGCGACACCAAGGTGTCTGAGCCCAAATGGGCGCCGTCTTTCATGGCCACAATCGCGCCCATGAAGGTCAGCCAGACAAACAACCAACGTGACAACTCTTCGGACATGGTGATGCCCGAGTTGAACCCGTAGCGCATGACCACATTGCCAAACACCAAGACCACCATCAGGGCGAGGCTGGCGGCCGTCAACAGGTTGAGAAGTCGACAATAACCGTCAATGAGTTGCTTGATCACAGTGTCTCCTGATACCGATGGCTTAATGTACGAACTGGTTAGTTTTAATCATATAAGTATTTACCCTTGACTCATCTTGCCGCCCGTGGCTATCTCGTGGCTATCTGTTAGGCCGGCAATGAATGACTGACAAAGCGCAGAATCAACTCCACCACATGCTCACGCTGCAAGGTTTGCGCTTTGCCCAGGCTGACGCGGTCTTTGAAAATCACGCCAAAGGTGTGCCGATTGGACACGTTGAAAAACGTGAACGCCGAAATCGCCGAGTGAATGTCCACCGGGTCCAGTCCGGGCCTGAAAACACCCTGTCCAACACCCCGCCCATACACAGCCCCGACCGATGCAATCGCGTTGGAGTTCAACGCCTGGATGTTCTTGCTTTGGCGCAGGTAGTCTCCGCGCTGGATGTTTTCGTTCATCACCAGGCGAATGAAATCTTCGTTATCGCGGTGGTGGTCGTAGGTGAATTCCACCAATTTGCGCAAAGCGGCCACTGGGGCCAAATCGTCCAGGTGCAAGTCGGCTTCGATGGCCCGCATGCGGGTGTAAGCCTCTTCGAGCACCGCCAGATACAGGCCATCCTTGCTGCCGAAGTAGTAATAGATCATGCGCTTGCTGGTGCGCGTGGCGGCGGCAATCTCGTCGATTCGGGCCCCGCTCAGGCCTTTGTCGGCAAACTCGTGCGTGGCGACGGCCAGGATTTCGGCCATGGTGCGGGCCGGGTCGTTGGTGCGGCCAGTTTCCTTGCCCGCTGTGGCTTCAAAGATGGCGTGGCCTTCAGGATGTACCAGTTGGTTCATTGCCCGAGTATAGAGGGCCCATCAGCTTTTTTGGGGCCAGGATTGAGCGAGCTCAAACCCATGGCACAGTCAAGGTAGCGATCACCACAGCCGTCTCGGGCCTGACCCCACGCCACCAAGCGAACGCCTCTGCCGCTTGCTCGGCCAGCATGCCCACGCCGTCGGCCAAATGCGTCACGCCCGCTTGCTGCGCCAGCTTCAAAAAGGGTGTGAGGCCTTTGCCGTAAGTCAGGTCATACGCCAGACAGCCCGGTGCAAACACCCTGGGGTGCAGGGGGGGCAACTCGGCGCTGAGGCTGGACGATGTGGCATTGAGCACCACATCGAACGCCCCCTGCAGATCGGCATAAGCTGAACCCCGCACTGACACAGCGCCAGCTTGGCACTGACGGGCCAAAGCCACCAGCGCTTGCGCCTTGGCCACCGTGCGGTTGACGATCACCAGCTCGGCAGGTCCTTCGGCCAACAGGGGCAGCAAGGCCCCGCGTGTTGCCCCCCCCGCGCCCAAAATCAACACCCGTTTGCCCTTCAAAGGACAAGCCAAGTTGTGCACCAGGTCGCGCACCAAACCCACGCCATCAAAGTTTTCGGCATACACCTTGTCGCCCTCGAACTTCAGCGCGTTCACAGCCCCTGCCATCTGCGCGCTGCGCGCCAGGTCGGTGGCGTAAGCAAATGCGTCGAGCTTGAAAGGGGCGGTCACGTTCATGCCTCGTGCGCCACTGGCGCGAAACGCATCGACCACATCCGCAAAACCGCCGATGGGCGCCAGCAGCTTGGTGTATTCGATGTCTTGCCCGCTGACTTGGGCGAACGCGGTGTGGATCAGCGGCGACTTGCTCTGCGCGATGGGGTTGCCGATCACGGCGTAACGGTCTGTCATGGGGTCAACTTGAACAACAATCTGTCGATCTTATCGCCGCACAAGGCGCCCGAGGCTGACTTGCCCCAACTCTGAAGCCTTTGGCGCAGTGAATCAGTGACACGCTGGCGTCAGCTGGTGCGCATGAGATGGCCTAAATTATCGCCTTCACTTTGGAGACAAGCCATGAAAAATCGTCAATACCTTGGGGCAATTCTGTGCTTGTTGTGGCTGGGTTTCTGCGGTGCCTTGCAGGCGCAAGAGACGCCACAAAACGGCAGTTGGGTCGTCAAAGATTTCAAGTTCCACACGGGTGAAGTCTTGCCAGAACTGCGGCTGGGCTACACCACTTTGGGTGACCCCCGAAATGAAGCGGTGCTGATTTTGCATGGCACCACCGGCTCAGGCGCTGGGATGTTGGGGGCCAATTTCGGTGGAGAACTTTTTGGACCAGGGCAAATTCTGGACGCCAAACGCTATTTTGTGATCCTGCCGGACGCCATTGGCACGGGCAAATCCAGCAAACCCTCTGATGGCTTGCGCGCCAAATTTCCGGCCTACAACTACGCCGACATGGTGGCAGCCCAACACCGATTGGTCACCGAGCATCTGGGCGTTCGCCACTTGCGCATGGTGTTGGGTAACTCCATGGGCGGCATGCAGACCTGGATGTGGGCCATCCAGTACCCGGGCATGATGGACATTGCCGTGCCCATGGCGTCGTTGCCCTCGCCCATGTCTGGCCGCAACTGGATGCTGCGCCGCATGCTGACCGAATCCATTCGAAACGACCCCTTGTGGATGGGCGGCAATTACACCCAACAACCCCCGAGCTGGCAGTTTGCTTCCATTTTTTATGCCACCGCCACGCTCGGGGGCAACCAGGGCTTGCAGAAAATAGCGCCCACCAGCGACCAAGGTGACGCACTGCTCAAGCAGCGCTTGACCGCGCCTTTTGCCGGCGATGCGAACGACCACCTGTTCCAGTGGGAGTCCTCCAAAGACTACGATCCATCCGCGGGCTTGGAGCGCATACAAGCCAGCGTGCTGATCATCAATTCGGCCGACGACGAGCGCAATCCGCCTGAATTGGGCGTGATTGAAAAAGCCCTGCCCCGCATCCCATCGGCCAAAGCCCTGATCATTCCCGGCAGCCCCGACACCTTTGGGCACGGCACCACCGGCAACGCCAAGTTCTGGAAAAAGGAAGTGGCAGATCTTCTGCAAACCGCCCCCAAACGGGCGCGCTGACACGGCCCCAAGCGGTCAGCCGTTCAGTTGCTGCTCCAAATCGTGCAGCACTTTGTAGCAAGGCAGCACTTGCGCCACCGAGCTGTTGGGCTCGCGGCCTTCGCGGATCGCTGCAAAAAACTCGCGGTCTTGCAATTCAATGCCGTTCATAGACACGTCCACTTGGGACACATCGATCTGCTCTTCTTTGCCGGTGTACAGATCGTCGTAACGGGCAAGATAGGTGCCGGTGTCGCCGATGTAGCGGAAATACGTGCCCAAGGGGCCATCGTTGTTGAACGACAGGCTCAAGGTGCAGATCGCACCGTTGGCCGCTTGCAACTGGATGCTCATGTCCATTGCAATCCCCAGCCCGGGGTGAATCGGGCCTTGCACCGCATTGGCTTTGACGATCGGGCTGTCGCACTGATAAGCAAACAAATCGACTGTGTGGGCCGCATGGTGCCACAGCAAATGGTCGGTCCAGCTGCGGGCCTGGCCTAGGGCGTTCATGTTGGTGCGGCGGAAAAAGTAAGTTTGCACATCCATTTGCTGAATATGGAATTCACCAGCTTTGATTTTTTTATTCACCCACTGGTGGCTGGGGTTAAAGCGCCGGGTATGGCCGCACATGGCCACCAACGCTTTTTGTTGCGCGACCCGCACAACTTCATCGGCGTCTTTCCAGCTGTCTGCCAAGGGGATTTCTACCTGCACGTGTTTGCCGGCGTGCAAGCACGCCAGACTTTGCGAGGCATGCATTTGCGTAGGGGTGCACAAAATCACCGCATCCACTTCGGGCAAGGCCAAGCTGTCGGCCAGGTTCGTCGTCACATGCTGGATGCCGTACTTGGCAGCAACCTCTTGGGTTTTCGCGAGTTCGCGGCCCACCAAAGAGACGACCTCCACGCCGTCAATGTTCCGGATGCCGTCCAGGTGTTTGATGCCAAAGGCCCCTGCGCCCGCCAGGGCGACTTTGATGGTTTTGCTCATGGAGAGATCCTCTTAAACGTTTTCCAAAATGGCATGCCCGACCGCGGTGTTGGATGCGGGCACATGGTAAAACCGATGGCGCAGTTTCGGGGTTGGCCCCGTCACTTGACCGCCGTTGATGTCGGACATGGCGCCGCGGGCAATCAGCCACATGACCAGCTCAATGCCTTCCGAGCCCGCTTCGCGCACATAGTTGATGTGCGGCGTGCTGGCGCAGGCCAGCGGGTCGTTGATCATTTGGTCCAGCCAATGCTTGTCCCATTCGCTGTTGATCAATCCGGCGCGTGCGCCTTGCAATTGATGGCTCATGCCGCCGGTGCCCCAAATGTGGACCTTGATGTCTTCGTCAAAACTCTCAACCGCCTTGCGGATGGCTTGACCCAAATTGAAGCAACGCATGCCACTGGGCACGGGGTACTGCACCACATTGACCGCAAAGGGAATCACCGGGCACGGCCAAGCGCCTTTGACCGGGTCTTGCTCACCACACATCAAGGACAAGGGCACCGTCAAACCATGGTCCACGTCCATTTTGTTGACGATGGTCAGGTCAAAGTCCTGCTGAATCACCGAATGCGCAATGTGCGAAGCCAAGGTTGGATGGCCTTGCACCACCGGCACCGGCCGGGGGCCCCAGCCTTCGTCAGCCGGGGTAAATTGGGCCGCCGTGCCAATCGCAAACGTCGGAATCATGTCCAGACTGAAAGCGGTTGCATGGTCGTTGTAAACCAGAAAGATCACATCGGGCTGGTTGTCCTTCATCCATTGTTTGGAGAAGTCATAGCCTGCAAACAGCGGCTTCCAGTAGTCTTCTTGGGTCTTGCCCAAATCCATGGCCGCACCGATGGCGGGCACATGCGAGGTGAACACAGAGGCAGTGATTTTGGCCATGGACTTATCCCTTCTTTCCGGCAGCGCCTTGGGGTTGATTCTGTGCTTGCGCGCTGCCGTTTTCACCGATAAAGCGGTTACCGTCCACGCTGCGGCCGCCAGCGATCATCATGTTGCGGTACTCTTGCTCGGTCATGCCGGTCATCGAGCCTGCCATTTGCTGGAAGCTCTTGCCATCGGTGGCACCGATTTTGGCGAGGAAGTAAATGTTGCCGCCGGTGCGCATGCACCAGTTCAAGTCCCGCGCCAGCACCGCCTGCTTTTGCTCTTCGGTCATGGCCCAGCCGTCCAGGTAAGCGCGTTCGTTGGCCTTGAACCGCTCCCGGTTTTCGGCCTTCATCAGTGACATGCAAAACTGGTTGATCCAGTAGCCTTTGCGCGATTGCTCGGCATCAAAAATGATGGTGCCGGGCACGTCCAGATAGGGTTTGTCTAAAGCCATCTTTTTCCTTTAGGGCGAGCATTTGAAGCTGGCCGCGTTGTTGACATCGCCACTTTGATATCGGGGCACCAGGGGCCACTGACACAGCGGGCGGGCACGAAGCCTTTGAACCGGCAAGCTGACCGATTGCTCCAGCAATTCCAGCGTACCGGGCGCCTTTCCATGCTCGACCCAATCACTCAAGGCGCCCAGCATATCCACGTTGGCGGGTCCACCCGAGCCCACATGGTCCACACTGGGGGCGGTGTACAAGCGCATGAAAGAAGCCGTTTTATCTGACCCCATTGTTTTGCTGACTGACTCGAAGTAAGCAATCCCTGCGTAGGGGCTTTGGGCGTAGTCGGCCATATTTTCCAACACGATCAGCTTGCCACCCCGCGCATGAAATGCCGACAGGTCAGGATGGGTTGAATCCATCAAGGCCGAAATTTCTTGGACCCGCGCAGCATGGTCGCGCATGCGGTAAGAGCCTACATCCAGACTCGGGTTGCGGGCATAAAAATACTGGATGGCACCTGCACCGTAAAACCAGCCAATACCGTTGCTCGGCACCGGGGGCAATGACGGTGCGGTGGCACCCGTCCACCAAGCCATCCAGCCACCCGTAGGACCGAAAGCCGGCAAGGCTTCACCACTGGGGCCACGGCCAGGGTATTCGGTCAAGCCGTTGGCCAATTCAACATCCAAGCGCAAGGGGGCATTCAAGGTCTGTACCGCCTTGACTTGCGGCGCCGTCAAGCAGGTATCGGCAGCCGCACTTTCACATTGCAATTGGCGCACATCAAACCGCTGGCGGCATCCGACAGGGTCAGAAACAATGCCATCGGCCAAACCGTCGGCGGCGTCACACGCGGCCAAAACGGCTTTTCCAACCAGTTGGACTTGCGCGGGGGGCAGCCACCCCCCATTCATCAGGGCCATGCCATCTCGCAAGCCCGTGTGTTGGAGTCCTGTCCAGTGAATGACGGGGACCCGGCTGAAGATACCGTCAAAATCCTGCGGGTAACGCTGTGCCATGGTCAAGCCTTCGCGCCCCCCTTCCGAGCTGCCAAAGAAGTAGAGCTTTTCAGGCGCTTGTCCGTAGCTGCGCTTCATGACTTCAACCGCCACATCACGCACCTTCTTGTAAGAAGCATGCGCAAAGTTGACCAAGGCTTCATCGTTCAATGCAAAGACTTGCGGTGGCTGACCGGCTTGATTTTGGTGTCCCGAATCGGTGCCATAGGTGACGTACCCCTGACTCAATGGCAAAGCTTGGTCAAACGGCGCAGCAGGCAGCATGGTCAAGGCATTGATCAATACCCCATTGAAACCACCGCCACCGTATTGCACAGAGCGACCATTCCACACCATAGGCAGATTGATCTGAAATTGAATCTGCGGGGCTTTGGGGTCGACAGGGTCGATAGCACCCAGCACACGGCAAAACTCAGGCACAGCAGGATTGAATCGTGCCGCAGGTGTAGGTCCGCGCTCAGCCACTGTGGCTGGGCTCGCATTAACCCTGTTGGCCGAAGCAATGCGAACAGGACCACTGGCGAGGCTGGTCACTTGCGCTGGCAGCGCCCATCCACTCAAGCTCTCGCATGCTGCCTTGAGAGGCAGATCGGTGGCAGCTTGCGAGTGACCATCAAGGCCTAACAACAGTGTCGCTCCCAGCGCAGCGAAACGCATTTTTTGGCCCAGCTTCATTGATTCCATGAACGTGTCTCCATTTTTATCATTGATCAGTGAACGATTCCAGCGATCATCCAACCTGCTCTTCAGGCCAATACAAGCGCATCGGGTTGTCCACCAGCAGTTGATGTTGCTTGTCCGCCGTGGTGGCGATGTGCGGGATGAAGTCCACCAGCAAACCATCGTCGGGCATGTGCTTTTTCAAATTGGGGTGCGGCCAGTCGGTGCCCCACAAGACGCGATCAGGGAACTCGTCCACGATGGCTTTGGCAAAAGGCACCACGTCCTGGTAAGCCTGTTGCTCGCCGTTCAAGGCGGGCGCACCGGTCACGCTCAGGCGCTCGGGGCAAGTCACTTTGCACCACACATTGCTGTGCTCGCGCATGAACTTGAGGAACAACTGAAACTGCGGGCCATCGACCGGCAACTTCACATCTGGCGTGCCCATGTGGTCGACCACCACCACGGTGGGCAGTCCGGTGAAAAAGTCCCACAACTCGGGCAGGTCCACCGCCTCGAAATAAATCACCACATGCCAGCCCAGCTTGGCAATGCGGCCGGCAATTTCCATCAACTCATCTTTGGGTGTGAAGTCCACCAGACGTTTGACAAAGTTGAACCGCACTCCGCGCACACCGGCTTCATGCATGGCTTGCAACTCTTCATCGGTGACCGAGCGTTTGACGGTGGCCACGCCTCGGGCTTTGCCGTTAGCGTGACGCAAGGCGTCCACGGTCGCCCGGTTGTCCGAGCCGTGGCAGCTGGCGCCCACCACGATGTTGCGGGAAAAACCCAGATGGTCGCGCAAAGCATAAAGCTGGGCTTTGGAGGCATCGCAGGGTGTGTATTTGCGCTCGGGGGCGTACGGAAATTCCGCACCAGGGCCGAACACATGGCAGTGTGCATCCACAGCGCCTGCCGGCAATTGGAATCGGGGTTGGCTGGGGCCGCTGTACCAGTCGAGCCAGCCGGGGGTTTTGGTGAATTCCATGAAACAACTTTCCAAATAATCAAACGGGTGGGTTATTCGCTTGGGCTGCGAATTTCTCGAGGCCACAGGCCTCAGGCGGTCATCTCAATCGATGTAGGTCAGGCCGGCCTTGGCCAAGGGCTCGCGCATGTTGTACATGTCCAGCCCGAAAACGCCGGCTGCCAGTTTGGCGCGTTTCTCGCCTTCATTGGCTTCGCGGGCCTCGGCCGCATCGGCGACTTTTTGCGCCCATTCCGCGGGCACGACCACCACGCCGTCGTCATCAGCCACCACAGCGTCGCCGGGGTTGACGCTGATCCCGGCGCAGACCACCGGGATGTTCACCGAGCCCAAGGTGGACTTGATGGTGCCCTTGGCACTGATGCCTTTGCTCCAGACCGGGAAACCCATGGCGGTGAGTTCTCTGACATCGCGCACACCGGCATCGATGATCAACGCCTTGGCGCCACGCGCCATGAAGGAAGTGGCCAACAGATCGCCAAAAAAGCCATCGCAGTTGTCGGCGCTCAGGGCGGCAATCACCACATCGCCGGGTTGAATTTGCTCGGCCACCACATGCATCATCCAGTTGTCACCGGGGTGCAGCAACACGGTCACAACGGGGCCGGACACCAGCGCGCCGCTGTAAATTGGGCGCATGTAACGCTGCATCAAGCCCACGCGGCCCATGGCTTCGTGCACTGTCGCCACACCGAAGCGGCCGAGTTTGTCGACCGCTGCTTTGTCGGCGCGGGTGATGTTGCGTTTGACGATGCCTAAAGTGGTCATGGGGATTTTCCTTTTTACTTTATTGGCCTTTGGCCTTGAGTTGCGCGTCCAGGCGCGGGAACACGCGGCGCGCGTTGCCTTCGTAGATTTTGTAGCGCTGCTCATCATTCAAAATATCGGAGCCCTGGATGTAGCGCTTGGTGTCGTCAAAGTAGTGACCGGTTTCCGGGTCAATGCCGCGCACCGCACCAATCATTTCGGAGGCAAACAAAATGTTTTCCACCGGAATCACCTTGGTCAGCAAGTCGATGCCGGGCTGGTGGTACACGCAGGTATCAAAGAAAATATTGTTCAGCAAATGGTCTTGCAGCAAAGGTTTTTTCAACTCTTGCGCCAGGCCCCGGAAACGGCCCCAGTGGTAAGGCACTGCGCCGCCGCCGTGCGGGATCAAGAACTTCAAGGTCGGAAAGTCCTTGAACAAATCACTGGTCAGGCACTGCATGAAAGCGGTGGTGTCGGCATTCAGGTAGTGCGCGCCGGTGGTGTGAAAGCAGCTGTTGCAGCTGGTGCTCACATGGATCATGGCAGGGATATCGTACGCCACCATTTTTTCGTAAATCGGGTACCAGTGTCTGTCGCTCAAGGGCGGCGATGTCCAGTGACCACCGGACGGATCGGGGTTCAGGTTGATGCCCACGTTGCCATATTGCTCCACACACTTGACCAGTTCAGGAATGCAGGTGGCCGGGTCCACACCGGGCGACTGGGGCAGCATGGCGGCAGGCACAAAGTGGTCAGGAAAGAGTTGCGCCACACGGAAACACAGCTCATTGCAAATAGCCGCCCAGGTGGCCGAGATTTGAAAGTCACCGATGTGGTGGGCCATGAAACTGGCGCGGGGGCTGAAGATGGTGATGTCTGAGCCGCGCTCTTTCATCAACTTGAGTTGGTTGGTTTCGATCGATTCACGCAATTCGTCGTCGCTGATTTTCAAATCAGACACCTTGGGCATCATGGCCGGGTCTGCAATGCCGGCGATTTGCTGGTTGCGCCAGGTTTCCAAGGCCTTGGGGGCTGTGGTGTAGTGACCGTGGCAGTCGATGATCAAAGCTGGTTTCATGAAGGAGCTCTTGGATGGAAAGGATTCGCCATTGTCGCCCCACGCCCTCAAATACAAAACCCCTGAGCGTCATCTAGCAGATAGAACAAATTTACATAACAAAATCAAAGGTATGTAAAATTTAAACCATGGACCTCAAACAGCTCGAATACTTTGTGCGCATAGCAGAGATGGGCAGTTTCACACGTGCAGCCCTTGCCCTGAATGTGGCGCAGCCGGCCTTGAGCCGACAGGTGCGCTTGCTGGAAGTGGAGCTGCGGCAAAACCTGTTGGTGCGCAATGGCCGAGGAGCGACCCCCACGCAGGCGGGGCAAGTCCTTCTGGAACATGGCCGTGGCATCTTGCACCAGGTCGAACGGGCCCGTGAAGAACTCGCACGCGTGCGCAGCGGATTGACTGGCCAAGTCGCACTGGGCATGCCGCCCAGTGTGGCGCGGGTTTTGACGGTGCCCCTGACGCGCGCCTTTCGTTTGGCCATGCCCGAGGCCAAACTCTCCATCAGTGAAGGCCTGAGTACAGCCATGCAAGAAGGCTTGCTCAATGGCCGGCTCGACATTGCCGTGTTGTACAACGCCAGCCGCAGTACGGGCTTGGAGCTGACGCATCTGGTTCAAGAGGAATTGCTCTTGGTGCAGCCCCGCCCGCCCGGCTTGCAAGAAGACCCTCCCCCAGCGCCCATCGATTTGCGCGCGGTGGCTGAGCTGCCTTTGGTGATTCCGAGTCGGCCCAATGCGATTCGCATGCATGTGGAGTCGGAATTGGCGCGCATAGGCTGCCAGCCGCACATTGCGTTTGAGATTGATGGCGTACCCGCGATTTTGGAGCTGGTGGCCGACGGCGCGGGCGCCGCGATTTTGTCGCGCAACGCGGTAGCGCGCTCCATCAACCCCTCGGCCTTCAGCGTACGCCGCATCAACGCCCCGGCGCTGAGCATCGCACTGAGCACCGCCATCAGCTCGCTGCGGCCCAGCACGCTCACCCAGCAAGCCACTTTGAGACTGATTCGCGAAACCGCACAACAACTGCTGACCTCAGCGCAATAACACCATGCAAATCCACCCCTTCTCTCAACGCCCTTCAATCGCCCAGTTCACGCGGTGGACCTGGCTGACCATGGCACTGCTCACACCCCTGGCAAACGCACAAACACCCTACCCCCACAAACCGATCCGACTGATCGTGCCCTTTACACCGGGGGGCAGCACCGACATTTTGGCCCGCGCCATAGGACAGGAGTTGACCAAAGCCTGGGGCCAAAGCGTGGTCATTGACAATGTGCCCGGCGCGGGGGGCAGCATTGGCGCGGACAAGGCCGCCAAAGCCCCGGCCGACGGCTACACCTTGCTGATGGGCCACATTGGCACCTTGGCGGTGAACCCCAGCCTCTACCCCAAACTGCCCTACAACCCGGTGAAAGACTTTGCACCCGTGGCCTGGGTGGCCCGCGTGCCCAACCTCTTGGTGGTCCAGTCGGCGTTGCCCGTCCAGAGCGTAAAAGACCTGGTGGCTTATGCCCGAGCCAAACCCGGTCAATTGAGCTACGGCTCAGGCGGCAATGGCAGCGCGGCCAACCTGGCCACCGAGTACTTCAAAATGCAAACAGGCACGGCCATTGTGCACATTCCTTACCGAGGCACCGTTCCGGCGGTCACCGACTTGATTGGCGGACAAATTCAACTCGTCTTCACTGGCGCACCCGCCGTGCTCGGTTTTGTCAAAAGTGGCCAACTCCGGGCCCTGGCAGTCTCCAGCCCCAAGCGACTTGATGCCCTGCCCGATCTGCCCACGGTGGCCGAATCCGGCTATCAAAACTTTGAAGCCGACCAATGGTACGGCGTGGTCGCTCCTGCAGGCACGCCCAAAGACATTGTGCAAAAGCTCAATCTGCAAATCAATGCCGCGCTGAACGCGCCTGAATTGAAAAAACGCCTGAGCGCTGAAGGCGCGATAGCCACACCCGACACGCCGGAAGCTTTTGGCCAACTCATTGCCAGCGAAATCGCACGCTGGCAACCCGTCATCCGTTCGGGCCGGGTCAAGGCCGATTGAGTGGGTTGCGCGACGACGCACCCCGGGCAATCCCATGGCAAAGCAGCACAATCCCCGCTGCACCGGCCAGCAGCGCCTCGGGCAGCCAACCGGCATCCAGCAAACGGGCCATCACCGTCACGCCGATCGTTTGTCCCAAAAATAAAGTGCAAGCAAACAAAGTGATCGCCCGGCTTCGGGCTTGTGGAGCCATCTGCGTTGCCTGCGTTTGCAAGGTGTTGTGCATCATGTAAAAGCCCAAGCCCGACATTGTGCAGCCCAGGACCGCCAGCACGGCTGCGTCGGCCAGGGCCAGCAAGCCCATGCCCACGGCAATCAAGCCGCCCCCCCACCAGGCGAGCCCCTTTTCACCCAACAGCGCCAGACTTGGCCGCGCCAATTGGCTGTAAATCAAACCCGCCACGCCGTACAGCACCATCACGCCCCCTGCTTCAGACACTGTCAAGCCAAAATGGGCCACCAAGCGCATGGGAAAGAAGGCCAAGGGGCCCATGACCAATGCACCTTCGGCCAGGGTGGCACCCAGAACCCATTGAACGCGAGGCTCGGCCAGCAACCCAAGCGTTTGCTGCCAGTAACGCACCCAGGATGGGGCGACTTCAGGCGGCACAAAGCGGGGCATTTTTTGCATTTGCGAATGCATGCGCCACCCCGCCAAACCAAAAAGCACGGCCAAACCCACAAAGGCAAAACGCCAGCCCCAGTGTTGGGTCGCAAAACCACCGAACCATTGCCCCACCATCATGCCCGAGACGGTGGCGCCCATCAAACGGGCCAAGGCTTCCTGGCGTTGGGCATAGGGCACATGGTCGCCCACCCAGGCCACCGACAGCGGAATGATGCCCGCCGCCGCAGCGCCCATGGCCGCGCGGGCCCAGACCAGTCCGTCCAAATGGGGCGAAGCGGCTGTGACCAAGCTCAAAACGGCGCTGGCCAATGAGGCCAGCCCTATCAGGCGCAATGGGCCCACGCGGTCACCCCAAGGTCCATAAAACAACTGCAAAACGCCATAAGCGATCGTATACGCCGCTATCACTCGGGCGGCGTCGCCTGGCGTGACGGCAAACTCTTGCGCCAAACCTGCCAGCATCGGATCGCACATGCGCATCGAAGCCATGCTGCAAAAAGCTGACAAGCCCACCAACCGAACCGGCGAAATGGCTTTCAATCAGGGGTACCTTGCTTTAAAAATTTGTTGTTCTGCCAAGAGGGCCGCACCAGGACACCGTCATCGCGCAAAGCCATGCCGGCGAGCGAGGTGGCACCCAAGGCCAAACCGGTGGCTTGGCTGCAGCTCAGGCCTTGCATTCTTTGCAGGGCCACGGACAACATGCCCTCGGCAGGATCGCCCAAGGCGTGGTTCAAGTCATCCTTGGCAGCGCATTGGGGGGCCATGCCGTCTGAAAATCCACCCTCGCCTTTGGCATTGACGCCCTCCAGCTCCATGCCTGCATAGGTCAAACCGCAATTGTCTTGGGGGTAAAAGCCATAAGGCTTGCCGCAGGTGGTGCTGCCAATCAGCTCCACCTGCACATCCACGCCGCGCAGACCATTGATGAACGATTCACTGGCCGAACAGGTGCTGCCAGATACCAGCACATAGATTTTGGAAAGGCTGAGCGACGGGTAGACCTGGTTACCCAAACCCTGGCCCGAGAACTTCATGGCATAGTTTTCGGTGCTGCGCTTGTCTGAAAACCGGGCCATTTCAAAAGTTTGACCTTGCGCGCGCGCGCTGCCCGCCACCGAATAGGCCAATGCATTGGCAATGGCCAAATAGCCCCCGCTGTTGTAACGCATGTCGACCACCAGATCGGTGATCCCTTGTTGCTTGAAGCTCGTCATGGCTTGAACCAACAGGGTTTCTGCGCCCGGGACGTGGCTATTGAACAGCAAATACCCCAGCTTGCCCTTGGAGGTCGTGAGCACCTTGTATTCGGCTTGTTGCAAACTGACCGCAGAGGCCAACAGGGTTTTAGACAGGGTGGTTCCCGCACGGGACAGCACAAAGGTGTGCGCGGCTGCGCGCGTCGGACTCAAACCTTCTGAAAAAACGGCCACAACTGGCGTGCTGGCATCCGAAGCCAAGGCCCCGTCAATGCTGATGATTTGATCGCCCCGTTGAATGCCACTGGCCATGGCCGGGGTCCCGGGATACACATAAGACACGGTGACGACGCGCACACCCGTGGCGCTGCTGGACTTGACCATCCAGCCGTAACCCAGATCGGTGCTGCCGACAAAACCATTCCAGGAAGCGGTGTCGATCAAGAAACTGAACTTGTCGACTGCACTGCCAGTGGCGGTTCTCAAAGGGGTCAGCGAGTCGTAAAAATAGTTGGCAACAGCACGCACCAGATTCAAGGCGCCGTTGGTGCTGACGTTGTAACGCGCATCGTCTGCATTGAGCTTGGGCATATCGCGGTACCACAGGTACCGCTCATTCATATAGGCCCTGATCCACTTCTTCTCATCTGCCACCGTGCCGAGGGTGGTCTGGGCCGTCGCGTCCGCGATGAGCGGATTGTCTTTGGCGCAGATCTGAGCCAGTTGTGCGGATGTTGGCTCTGCAAGTGGCGCAACAGGCACATCCACGGGTGGGGGGGATGTCGAGGAACCACCGCCACAGGCCATCAACAGCGCCAGCACAGCGGCGCAAATCAGCCTTCGATAAAACGTCATGGCATTGGGGCTTTCATGGTGAATTGAATGCATAAATATTCTATTTCATGCACATCCATCCCGATTCATGACTTGATTACAAATCCAAAACCAATCTTGCCGTGACAGCGCGCGAGCAGCATGGCATGAAGCAATCCTGTTTCGCCTGTTCTTCGGGCGTCAAGTACTGGTCGCGGTGGTCCACTTCGCCCTGTTTGACGCCGGTCAAACAGGTGCCGCACACCCCTTCTTCACACGCAAATGGAATGTCCACACCTTCGAACATCAAGGTGTGCAAAACCGATTGCCCAGCCGGTATTTCAAACACCCGACCGGTGCTGGCCATCTCGACTTCAAAGGCGGTGTCAGGTAAGGCGCTCATGCGGCCACTTTCAAAGCCGCTTCCTGGGCCAGCAAACGATCAATCACTCGGCGCGATTGCACCCCGCCCGCATCGATGTTGAGCATCAACAGTGCGCGATCAGGATGGGCGCTCAGGTTCTTTTGTTGTTGCTCCAACATGCCAAGGTCTTCCGAGAAAATGCCACCTTGGCCTTGTCGAATTTGATCGGTCAAGGCCGCATCCTGCGGCTTGAACTGGCGCACCATGCCCCAGAAATAATGGATGCTGGTTTCGGTTTCAGGGGTAATGAAGTCCACCACGACGCTGTAGGCTTTGTGCTCGGGTGCGGCGTCATACCCGCCCTTGCCTGCCAAGGCCACGCCCACTTCAATCAGCACATGGCTGGGCGGCGTGAAGCGGCAGATCTGCCAGCGGTCCACCAACTGGTCATCGGGCAAATCATTTGCGCGCAAGGCCATTTGCCAAAACGGCGGGGCTTGGATGTTCTGCATGAAACGGCTGGTCACCACCTTGTCGCCATCCACCGTGGTTTTGCTGGGGGTCTCGTCAATTTCGGTTTGACCAATGCTGGTGGCATGCACATAGGTTTCGTGCGTCAAGTCCATCAGGTTATCGATCATCAAGCGGTAATCGCAGGCAATGTGGTAGAGCCCGCCGCCGTAGGCCCAGTTCGGATTTTCGAACCATTCAAACACCGGCATGGCCGCTTCATCGGCCAGGTCGGCGTGGCCCGGCCAGACCCAAATGAAGCCATAACGCTCGACCACCGCAAACCGCTTGATCGGCGCAAAGCCGCGCACCCGTTGGCCGGGCATGGCAACGGTCTTGCCGTCGCAACCCATCTCCAGGCCATGGTAGCCACAGACCAAATGGCCATTGCACACTTTGCCCAAAGACAAAGGCGCACCGCGGTGCGGGCAGAAGTCTTCGACCGCTGCGGCTTTATTTTCAAGGCCGCGAAAGAAAGCAATACTTTCACCGCAAACCTTGCGGGCCAGCGGCTTGTCCGTCAATTCGTAGGACTGACAGGCCACGTACCAGGTGTTTTTCAAAAACATAGACATCCTTTCAGGTCTTTAAAGCGTGCTCACGCGAGACGCCCAGTAAACGGTCGAGTAATTCCGGTTGCGCCTGCAGGTCATGCGCAGCGCCGCTGTGCGCCACCCGACCTTGGTCGAGCACCACCGCTTGGTGGCTGATGGCCAAAATCGCCTGCGGATGCTGCTCCACGATGATGGCCGACAGGCCTTCATCGCGGGTGATGCGGGCAATGGCTTGGAGCAGCTCTTGCACAATGATCGGGGCCAGGCCTTCAAGCGGCTCGTCAAGCAACAACAAACGCGGGTTCAGCACCAGGGCCCGGCCCACGGCCAGCATTTGCTGCTCGCCGCCCGACAACTGCGTCCCTAAATTGGCCTTGCGCTCGGCCAGTCGGGGGAACAATGCATAGACCCGCTCAGGCGTCCAAGCGCGCGCTGCGCGCCCCGAACGGGGCGGCCGTTCGACCGCCGTCAGGTTCTCATGCACCGTCAGGGATTTGAAAATATTGCGCTCTTGCGGCACCCAGCCAATGCCTGCAGACGCGCGTTCGTGCGACGGCAATCTGTGCAAAGGCACACCCGCCAAGCTGATCTGGCCGCCGTGCTGACGGGTCGCTCCTGCAAGGGTGTTGATCAAGGTGGTTTTGCCTGTGCCGTTGCGCCCCAGAAGGGCCAGGGTTTCGCCCTCGGCCAATGACAAGCTGACCCCGTTGAGCACCACCGCCTCGCCATAACCCGCACGCAATTGATGGATGTGCAAAAGATCAGCCATGCGTCAACGCCTCGCCGTGACCGAGATAAACAGACTTGACCTGGGGGTCGTTGGCAATGTCTTGCGGCGTGCCTTCGGTCAGCACCGCCCCGTTGACCAGCACGGTGATGCGGGTCGCGAAATCAAAAACCAGGTCCATATCGTGTTCGATGAGCAACACCGAGACCTCAGCGGGCAAGGCCGCCACGGTGTGCAGCAACTCTTCGCGCTCGCCTGCAGGCACGCCCGCCACAGGCTCGTCGAGCAACAACACGCGCGGTTCGCAGGCCAGCGCAATCGCCATCTCCAACAGCCGTCTTTTGCCGTAAGCCAACACATCGGTGCGTTGGTTCATGACCTCGGTCAGCCTGAACAGGGACAACAACACTTCACAGCGCTCAACCACCCGGCGGTTGGCGCCCAACGGTTGCCACCAGTGGCCGCCCAGTCCTTGCTGCTGCGAGACCACCATGGCCAAAGTCTCCAAAGGCGTCATGCTGGCAAACAACTGGTTGATCTGGAAGGTGCGCACCAAACCGCGTTGCACCCGCTGCGCTGGGGCCATGCGGGTAATGTCCACGCCTTCCAGTGTGATGCGGCCTGCGGTCGGCTCGAGCACGCCGGTCATCAAATTGATCAAGGTGGTTTTGCCTGCACCGTTGGGGCCAATCAAGGCATGCCTTGCGCCTTGCGCGATCGACAAATTGACATCTTGTGTGGCCGTGATGCCGCCAAATTTTTTGAGCAAACCTTCGGTTTGCAAAACAATGGGCGCCGCGCTCATGCCGACTCTCCTTGGGCTTTTGGCTTGCCCCAAGCTGCCCAGGGCTTCAGTACACGGTCACGGCCCAGCAACATCAGGACCACCAAAAACAAACCGATCCAGAACGTCCAATACTGCGGCGTGATGCCCGAGATCACATCATGCAAGAGCTTGAACACCACCGCCCCCAACACGCCGCCATACAACCACCCCACGCCGCCGATCACCAGCATCAGCATCACATCGGCAGAGCGGTCCAAGGCAAACACATCCAGCGATGCAAAGCCCGAGGTTTGCGCCAGCAAAGCGCCTGCTGCTCCGGCCACACCGGCCGCCAAGGTGTACACCACAGCCAAGCGGCGCTGCACAGCAATGCCAATGGCCATCGCTCGCAAGGGGTTGTCGCGCACCGCTTTGAGCGTCGCGCCCAGGGGCGAATGCACCAAGCGTCTGGCCAAAGCAAACAGCACGAACAGCACGCTCAAAGCGTACCAAGCGGCCGTTTGCCCCATCAGGTCAAACTCAAAGCGGCCCAGCACAGGGCCCATGACCACGCCTTGCAGTCCATCCGAGCCGCCGGTGAGCCCATCCAGTTTGTTGGCCAGCTCCAACAAGAGCAAGGCCATGCCCAAGGTGACCATCAGGCGGGTCAAATCCGAGCCACGCAAAATGGTGAGCGAGCACAGCGCACCCAGCGCAGTGGCCGCCGCCATGCCCACCCACAAACCAATGACCGGGTCGGGCATCACCAGTTTGGCAAACAAAGCCGCGGTGTAGGCACCGAACCCGAAAAAGGCGGCATGCCCCAGCGACACCACACCGGCGTAGCCCAAAATCAAATCCAGCGACACCGCGAACAAAGCCACAATGGCCATTTCATTCACGATCAAGGCATGCCCGGGCAGGAGCCAAGGCGCGGCAAAAGCCACCAACCAAAGCGCAGGCTCCCAGGCTTTGAGCCGCGATGGTGCCAACAAACTGTCTTGCATGGCTTTCATCATCTGCCCCCTTTGCGCACAAACAGGCCTTGTGGGCGCCACAACAAAATCACCAGCATGAGTGAATACACCATGAAAGCCCCGAGTTTGGGAACGTAATATTTACCCGCCACATCGGCCACACCCAGCAGCAAAGCGGCCAGCAAAGGGCCGGTGATGGAGGAGGTGCCGCCCACCGCCACGACGATCAAAAAGTAGACCATGAACTTGAGCGGAAACGTCGGCTCCAGGCCCAGCACTTCGGCACCCAAAGCCCCGCCCAATCCCGCCAAACCCGAGCCGACCGCGAAGGTCGCGGCAAACACCACATTCACATGGATGCCCAAACCAGCCGCCACCCGGGCATCGTCCACACTCGCGCGCAGTCGGCTGCCAAAGCGGGTTTGGGCCAAGATGTACTGCAAACCGACCGTGAGGGCGGCGCAGACCGCAATGATGAACAAACGGTAGTGACCCATGCCCAATTCAAAGGGCCCACCGGTGCCCCATTCGGTCCGGCCACGCAGCCATTGCGGCAGCTGCATGATCTGTTGCTGCGAGCCCATGAAGTAATCGGTCGCAGCCACGGCCATGAAGGTCAGACCCATCGAAAACAGCACTTGGTCCAAGTGCGGCTTGGCATACATCGGCCGGTACAGGGTGCGCTCCAACAGGGCCCCCAACAAGCCCGCGCCTGCAAAAGCCACCGGCAGGCAAAGCAAAAAAGGCACGCCGAACTGCTGCATCAACACCACGGTGATATAGCCGCCCACCATGGCAAAGGCCCCGTGCGCGAGGTTGATGAAATTCATCAAACCCATCGTCACCGACAGGCCCACAGCCAAAATGAACAGCAGCATGCCGTAGGCGATGCCATCAAACAGAATCGTCAGCATGTCTTACTTGGTTTTGCCCGGGTCTTTGACGTCTTTGATGGTTGAAAACTCTTGGTTGTACAACTGACCGTTGACTTTCTCGACCTTGCGGATGTAGATGTTGTGCACCACGTCGCGGGTTTGTGCGTCGATGAACATCGGGCCGCGAGGGCTTTCAAAGACCTGGCCCTTCATCGCGTCGAGCAAGGCCTGACCGCCTGCGCCTTGGGTGGTTTTGGCCGCTTCATAAATCACACGCATGCCGTCATAACCGCCCACCGCCATGAAGTTGGGGCGCAGACCGTTGTTGGCTTTTTCAAAGGCGGCCACAAACTTCTTGTTCAATGCCGAGTTGTGCGAGGCCGAGTAGTGGTGCGAAGTCACCACGCCGTTGGCCACTTCGCCCATGCTGTTCAAGATATCGTCGTCAGTGATGTCGCCGGTGCCAATCAACTTGATGCCGGCCTTGTCCATGCCGCGCTCGGCAAACTGCTTCATCAGCGCAGCGCCTGCGCCAGACGGCACAAACACATAGACCGCATCAGGCTTCAAATCACGCACCTTTTGCAAAAATGGTGCAAAGTCGGGGTTGCGCATCGGCACGCGCAGGGAGTCGATCACCTGGCCGCCGTTGAAGGTCAAGCGGTCCTTGAAGTACTTTTCAGCATCGATGCCGGGACCGTAATCGGCCACCAAAGTGACCACTTTTTTGATGCCGTTGTTGGGTGCCCAATCGGCAATGGCCACAGCCGCTTGCGGCAGGGTAAAGCTGGTGCGGATGATGAAAGGCGACGCTTCGGTGATGCTCGAAGTGGCTGCAGCCATCACCACCAAAGGCGTTTTGGATTGGGTGGCGATCGGTGCGGTGGCCAGGGCCAGCGGCGTCAGGCCAAAACCGGCCAAGACGCTCACTTTGTCGTTCACCACCAACTCTTGCGCAATGCGCTTGGTCACGTCAGGGGCGCTGGTATCGTCTTTCACAATCAGCTCGACTTTTTTGCCCGCCACGGTGTCGCCGTTTTGCGCCATGTACAAGCGGGCTGCGGCTTCAATCTGTTTGCCGGTGGAGGCAAAAGGGCCCGTCATGGGCAAGATCAGGCCGATCTTGAATTTGTCTTGTGCCATGGCGGTGCCGGCACTTGCCAACACCATGGCACCGGCGAGGGTGCGCAGAAAGAATCGTTTTTGCATGACTAAAGTCTCCTGAGGGTGGGGTGAAAAAATGATGCAAGCCGGGGTTCAGGCTCGCTTGCGAATGAGTTGAACGCCCGGCATGGCAAAGTCCTGTGGGCTGCGCAGGGCCTGGCGCAAGTTGGACTGCGCCAACCGGGAATGCTCCAGCATGAGCGACTCGGCACGCGCGCCCTCGCGCTGCGCAATCGCGGTCAGGACTTGCCGATGCTGGTGCTGCGCCACGACCAACATATCGCGCGACTGTGGCGTGTTGGACTGAACCCCCACAAATCCCGAAGGCGATGCAAAGGGTTGACTGTTCAAACGCGCCAACTCACGCACCAAGACAGCGCTGCCCGACAACTCGGCCAGCACGCTGTGAAACCTGTGATTGAGCAGCACATAGGCAGAAAAACTGTCGTCCGTCAAAGCGGGCTCAGACAACACCCGATCGATCTCGTCCAAACAATGCTGGGCCTGCAGCAGCAGCGCGGGCGCAGGGCCGCGTTCGGCGGCAAAACGTGCGGCCAAGCCTTCCACCTGGCCGCGTAACTCAATCGCGTCAGACACCTCGGCTTCCGAAAAAGTGCGCACCGCAAAACCGCCATGCGGCAAGGCGTCCAGCAGCCTTTCTTGTTCAAGACGAATCAAGGCGGCCCGAATGGGGGTCCTGGACACGCCCAGCAAGGCCACCAAGGTCAACTCGGCAATGCGCTCGCCCGCAGGCAAAGCGCCGGACAGGATCAGCTCACGCAATTTCAATTGCGCCTTCACCGACTGCGAGCTGCTTTCATCCCATGCCATCATGGGCCGCATTGTATACAGCGGCATGCCGAAATGGTCTTGAATTCATCAAAAACAAAATTTTTCAATAGATACCAAGACTTTATGTATCCAAATCTGCCGCAACACGGCTTCTCGCAAGCACTGCACAATCTGGGAATGCAAAACGACAATGCCCCCGAACCCATTGGTATCACCGAAGCTTTTTGGTTTTGGCTGAAGATCGGCTTCATCAGCTTTGGTGGGCCTGCGGGCCAAATCGCCTTGATGCACCAAGAACTGGTGGAGCGCAAACGCTGGATTTCAGAGCGCCGTTATCTACACGCCCTGAATTACTGCATGGTGTTGCCCGGGCCCGAGGCACAACAATTGGCCACGTACATCGGCTGGCTGATGCACCGCACCTGGGGCGGCGTGATGGCTGGCGTTTTGTTTGTGCTGCCCTCTTTGTTGATCCTGATTGGTTTGTCCTGGGTTTACGTCGCCTTTGGCCATGTGGATTGGATTGCAGGCCTGTTTTATGGCATCAAACCGGCTGTGACGGCCATCGTGCTGCAAGCGGCCCACCGCATGGGGACGCGTTCGCTCAAGCACCCGGCCCTGTGGGCCATTGCGGTGGCGTCGTTCATGGGCACGGCGCTGCTGAATTTGCCTTTTCCGGCCATCATCCTCGCGGCGGCATGTTGCGGTTGGTGGATCAGCCGCGTTCGCCCCGAAGTGTTCAGCGCCGCCCAAGGGCATCGGGCACACAACACCGTGCACAGCCCCGCCCTGATCGATGACGACACACCGCGGCAAGCACACACCCATTTTTCGTTGCGACAGCTCACACGGGTGATCTTGACCGGATTCGTTTTGTGGGCACTGCCCATGGGCGCCTTGGTGGGGGTCTGGGGCTGGGACCACACGCTGGCGCAAATGGGCTGGTTTTTCACCAAAGCCGCCTTGCTCACTTTTGGGGGTGCCTATGCAGTGCTTCCTTATGTATACCAAGGTGCGGTGGAACAATTTGCCTGGGTCACTGCGCCGCAAATGTTAGACGGTTTGGCGCTGGGGGAAACCACCCCCGGGCCCTTGATCATGATCGTGGCCTTTGTGGGCTATGTGGGCGGGCATGTGAGCGCCTTGCTGGGAGCGGACCATGCATTTGCCGCGGGTGCACTGGCCGCATGCGTGGCCACCTGGTTCACCTTTTTACCGTCCTTTGTCTTCATCTTGGCAGGCGGGCCCTTGGTCGAGTCCACGCACGGCAAGCTGCAGCTGACCGGCCCCTTGACGGCCATCACCGCCGCCGTGGTCGGTGTGGTGCTGAATTTGACTTTGTTTTTGAGTTACCACGTTTTCTGGCCGCAAGGTTATTCAGCGCCAAGCCTGCTGGGTGGCTTAGACGGCTTCAGTCTGGCCATGGCTGGCGGGGCCGCGCTGGCCCTTTTGCGCTACCAACGCAGCGTGATGCAAGTGATTGTGGCCTGCGCCTTACTCGGTTGGTGGCTCCAAACAACGGCCGGGCTGTCTTGATTGGGCTCAAACGACCCTGTCAACCCATTGACCCGTTGAATGCAAGACCGCAGTCGGTTGCGGATTGAAGACCTTGATCTGTCTGACCACCTCCCCCGAACGGGCGTCCGTCATGGCCAGCATCCAAGCGTGGGTGATGGCATTGAATTCAAAACGCAAAGACAAATCTTCAGGCACAGCAGCAGACCAGGAACGCGGCACGGGATCGGGTGTCTGCGGTGCCTGATCCGGCAGCGCAGCCTTCAAGGGGCTCCAGGCAGGCACAGGCTGCGGCCTGTGTGACAAAGCAGTCGAAGTAAGGGAAGACATTGCAAATTCCAGTCATGAGTCCTGAGACCTACCCTATCGACACCCTGGCAAATGAAATGAGTCCGTCTGAGCGCTTTGTGCAAGGGATGACGCAAATGTAATGCGGTGACAAACAGACCGCCCGTTCACCGAACTTAGAATGGAGGGGTCAAAAATGTTGAAACCGTTATAAACATTTAAATCGACAATCAATGAACTCGGCCGAAGTGAACATTATTTGACCCCTTCAGTAAGGTACGCCATGGACACGCCCAAGTTGCCACAACCCCATATTCTGCTGGTTGAAGACGATGCCAAGATTGCTGAATTCGTCATTCGCAGCCTGCAAAAGTCAGGCTACCGGGTGCAGCACGAGACCGACGGGGTCAGTGGGCTCAAGCACATATTCAAAAACAACTACGACCTGGTGCTGTTGGACGTGATGCTGCCCAAACTCAATGGCCTGGAATTGTTGCAACAACTGCGCCAAGACGGCAACACCACGCCGGTCATCATTTTGAGCGCCAAAGTCGACTTGCATGACCGTTTGACCGGCTTCGAGTTCGGCGCGGACGATTACATGCCCAAGCCCTTCTTTGTGGAGGAATTGACGGCCAAAATCAAAGTCATTCTGGCCCGCAAACAAAACGCTTCTCCTGTGCAAAAGCTTCGGACCACCCACCTGCAACTGGACCTGGTCAGCCGAAAAGCCCAATGGCATGAGATGGATGCCATTCTCAGCCAGCGCGAATTTTCATTGCTTCAGTACCTGATGCAAACCCCAGGCCATATTTACTCACGCCAGCAAATTCTCAAGAACGTCTGGGACATCCATTTCGACCCCGAAACCAATGTGGTCGATGTGTGCGTGCAAAGAATCAAACGCAAATTAAGCCGAGGCCCGAACGACCATTACGCCCCCATTGAATCGGTCCGCGGCGTCGGCTACCGTGTGCAGGCCGCGGCTTCACCATGAACAAGTCTTTGCGACTGCGGCTTTTCTGGATCATCATGTTGTTGACCAGCGTGGTGGTCTTGTCCAACAGGTACTTTGCACAATACAGAGCCAAGGTCGATGTCTATAACGAGTTGCACCAAGACATGCAAAAAACCGTCTTGGCCTGCTCTCATGAGAATGATCCGACATCACTTGGACTTTGCAAGCGTGCATTTTTTAAAAACTACCTCTTCAACCGCTATTCCGGCGGCGCCACGCTTTGCCACAATGGCGAAGTGGTCGAAGAATTTGGTCTGACCCAAGACTGCATCTTGCTGTCCACACATCCTGACTTCTGGACAGAAAAGGACATCAGCACAGACCCTCAGGTACAACTGGTCACCCATGCCTTAGAAGACCAGGTTTGGCATGTCGCCAGAATGAGGGGAAACGACAGCATTCAGTTGATGGCCAGCGAAAGCGCCATTCAAAAACTCCTGAACAAACTCTGGCAAATGCGTGACAACCAATTGCCGCTTTTTTTCCCCATCCTGTTCGTGATGGCGCTGATCATGGCAGCCATCTTGATTCGCTCAATCCTCAACCCTCTGAATGCCTTGAAGAAGTCATTGGAGAATTTGTCACCTGAAAAAAGCAAACTGGAAAAACCAATTCAATCGGTCTACAGAGAGTTTGAACCGTTTGTCAAGGTTTACAACGACCTGCTCCAACGCCTGGACGCCAGCTTCACCAAAGCCAAGCGCTTTTCAGCCGATGCGGCGCACGAATTGCGAACCCCTTTCACCATTTTGCGCGGGCAAGCCGAAGAACTTGTCGCCGATGCCCCTGTGGGATCGAGCTTGCAAATACGCTTACGCGGTATGGCCGATGAAATCGACCGGTTGATTGGCATGAGCGAGAAACTGCTGCTGCTGTCCAGAGCCGATGCCCATGCGATGGACAACAGTCGGACTGAATGGGAACTCAGTCAATTCATGAATGAACTCGCCGATGAATCCACAAGCTACCACCCCAATTTGACGATACGAAAATCCATTGCGCCAGGCGTGACGTGGTGCTGCAATCGGGGTTTGGCGCAACAGCTGATTCACAATCTGTACAGCAATGCCCTGAAATACAACAGACCCCATGGGTGGCTCGGCATCAGCCTGCAACACACGGACAGCGGGCTGGAGGTGCGCTTTGAAAACCCCAGCCAACACATTCCCCTGGATTTATCTGAAAAAGCATTTGACCGCTTTTACAGAGGTGACCAAGCCCGAGCCAAATCGATTGAGGGGATGGGTTTAGGTTTGAGCATTTGCAAAGAAATTGTAGATTTTCACCAATGCCTTTTGGTTCTGGAAGTCACGGGCATGTCGACTGTCGCCGTGCGTTTAACGATACCGCACAAGCACATCATGACCGCTTGAATACGCCATGACAGGTTCATTGAAATGCTAACAAGCACGTCATTCAGATGCCCGAAAAGACAGCTTCATCATCCAGCACCGATGCGGTCATTTTCCAACTGACTTTCAAATCAAAATGACATTGTTTTGATTCGTTCCCATATGACATAAACGTCATTCTCTAACGCTCTGCGCTTGGGTATCTTGAGCGCATGAACACCTCAAGCCCTCAACTCCAAGCACTGAATTCATTCAAAAGCCAGAGCGATCCAGCGCTGCAGATCAGCTTTGAGCACATCGAGCTTTCCCCCCCGCTGGTGTTGGCGGCCGCTTTGCTTTACATGATGGCGGCCGATGGCGAAGTGAAAGAGTCTGAAAGCAGTCAACTCCAATCGGTATTGGGTGGCAACGACGAATTGGTCGCCTGCGCGGTCAGCTATGTGGAGTCGGTGCCGATCGAGACGTTTCTGGCAGAGGCTGCCGACAGCTTGAGCGGCTTGGACAAGTTGTGTGTTTTGACCAATGTCTGCGATTCATTTCTGGCCGATGGCTCAGCAGATGTTGCAGAGTTGGCCTTGTTCAGCCGGATGTGCGAAGCCTTGGGCTTCGATGAAAAGTCGTTTGCACCCTATTTGAAAACGATTCAAATCAAAAACGACAAGTCGGTGCTGGGCACCTACACACTGGCATCGGCACAAAACCAACAAGGCGCCATCAGCAACTTCTTGGCGATGTCCGCTTGCATGGTCTACATGATGGCCTCTGACGGCTCCTTGGGCCCCGAAGAAATTGGTCGCCTGCAGGCTGCCATTGGCGAGTTCGACGGTCTGCAATCGGTGACCTTGAAATATGTGCTCAAAGTCAAGAGCGCGCAATTCCTGAAAGAAGTCGCACCTCAGTTGGATACCGACATCAGGTTGCTCATTCTGACCAACGTGGCTGACATCTTGTTGTCCGATGGGGTTGTTGAGCCTGCAGAAAAAAAGCTCTTCTTGAGTATGCTGCTGGCCTTGGGCTACACCGAAAAAACCTTTCGCACTTACTACGAAACCCTGCACATCAAAAACGTCAAGTCTTTCGATTTGGAAGACTTTGACACCAGCGCTGCAGCCAAAGTGTTTCGTTCTGCCAAGTACCAGGCGTCCCAAGCGGCCTTTGCGGCCTCGTATGCGGGCGAGGGTGACAACATGGGCATCATCATCCACAGAACGATGGAGGACAACATTGCCAGTGTGTCGCACAACGCGGGCGGTGCACACAATGTCCATGACATCACGGACAACGCCAACAACAGGCCCATCATTCAACGCGTCAGCGACGGTCAGCGCGAAGAAAACATTCAATACGTCGACAGCAACCCGGCACTGTCAGAAAACGTCCACTTTGCCCCTCAGGCGTTCAGCCAACAGGCCGCCAACCGGCTTGAATTGGGCCTGGGCAGCACAGAAGAGGACGCGCGGTCGTCCACCGAGCGGGCGGGTGCTTTGGCGTCGGAATTCAGCGGTTCAGGCAACGCTGACTATTCGGATGCATCCAACGCGGGCAAGGGCGGTTTGACCACCATGGCGCAAGGCGAGATCTCCTTCAGGGAGCGTGCCATGCAAAAGGGCCGCAGCAAGACCCAGTTGGCCCCAGGCGGCTCTGGCAATGACAGCGCCACACTGCAATTGAGATTGCAAGCCCTTCGGGCACGCAATTCACAGTTAGAACAAAAGGTGACCCAACTCGAATCGGGCACAGGACCTGTGGCCAGCTTTGCAGCGACCGCTGACAGCCGATCTGCCTTAGCCCAGACCTTGCCCGTGACAGAAGAAGCACGATCGGCATTGGGGCCTCTCTCGGCTTTGAAAAAATGGACGCAATCTTTGTCTCAAAATGCCACGGGGCTGACACACGCCAATCCCTCACAAGGTGGCTTTGCCTGAAGCGCGCAGCGCCAAGGACAAGCGATCGGTCACAGGTCAAGTCAACCCGCCTGTCTGCGGGCATGGGGGTTTAAGCGTAATAAGCTTCTACGGTGCCTTTGATTTTGATCAGCAAGGGGCGGCCCTTGCGGTCCAGGGTTTTGCCAGCAGGCACCTTGACCCAGCCTTCGCTCACACAATACTCTTCCACATCGGTGCGCTCTTTGCCATTCAGGCGGATGCCAATGTCATGCTGAAACACAGCCGCCACATGGTGCGGGCTGCGGGGGTCGGCCGACAGGTGGTCGGGCAATTCAGGGCGATCAGCAGCATGATCAGCGGGGTGGTTCACGGGGAGGTTCACGGGGAGGTTCACGGGGAGGTTGGGGGTGTCACTCATGGCTGGAATTTTAAACCTTGTCCAAGCCGAGCAAACGCACCGCATTGCCTTTGAGGATGCCGGGCATCACCTCGGGTTTGAAACCGGCCACTTCAAAGTCCTTGATCCAGCGCTCAGGGGTGATCAGCGGGTAGTCGCTGCCAAACAGCACGCGGTCTTTGAGCAAGGTGTTGGCGTACTGGACCAACTGCTTGGGAAAATACTTGGGGCTCCAGCCTGACAAATCGATCCACACATTGGGCTTGTGCGTGGCCACACTCAGGGCTTCGTCTTGCCACGGAAAGCTCGGATGGGCCATGACGATTTGCATGTCGGGCCAATCAATCGCCACATCATCAAGGTGCATCGGGTTGCTGTAGGCCAGCCGCAGTCCGCCACCGCAGCGCATGCCTGAGCCAATGCCGCTGTGGCCGGTGTGAAAAATAGCCGGCAATTTGTGCGCGTTGATGACGTCGTAAATCGGCCACGCCATCCGGTCGTAAGGGTGGTAGCCCTGCACGGTCGGGTGGAACTTGAAGCCCCTGACGCCCTCTTCCTTGATCAAACGCTCGGCTTCACGTGCGCCCATCTTGCCTTTGTGCGGATCGATGCTGGCAAAGGCGATCATCATGTCGCTGTTGTCGCGCGCGGCTTTGGCAATTTCTTCATTGGGAATGCGACGGCGGCCCAGCTGCGATTCGCTGTCCACGGTGAACATCACCAAACCCATTTTGTGCTGACGGTAATAAGCCACGGTTTCATCGATGGTCGGTCGGCGGTTGCTGCCAAAAAACTTGTCAGCGGCGCGGTCGTATTCTTCGCCATAGTTGTCAAAGGGGTTCCAGCAACTCACCTCGGCATGGGTGTGAATGTCAATGGCCACCAGGTCTTCGTAATGCATAGGATCTCCAAAAATTTCAAGCCGCAGCGGCTGGGCGAACAGCCGCTTCTTTGATCGGCAAATTGAGCAAGGCTGCGGCCACCGCCAAGGCAATGTCGGCAAACCACATCCAGCTGTAATCACCTTGTTGCGTGATCGCCAAGCCGCCCAGCCACGCCCCCAGAAAGCCACCGATTTGGTGCGACAAGAGCGTCATACCAAACAAGGTGCCCATGTAGCGAATACCAAACAACTTGCCCACCAAGGCCGCTGTGGGCGGCACCGTGGCCAACCAAGTCAGACCCAGGCCCGCAGCAAACAGGTAAAAGGTGATGTCGGTTTTAGGCATCAACAAATACGCCCCCACCAGCAATGCGCGCGAACCGTACATCCAAGCCAAAATCGATTTGCTGCGGTATTTGGACACCGCAGCGCCCACATACAAACTGCCCACAATATTGGCCAAACCAATGATAGCCAATGACCAACTCGCCACTTCGGGCGGCAAGCCGCACAGGCTCACCTCGCCCGGCAAATGGGTGACCAAAAAAGCAATGTGAAAACCGCAGGTGAAAAAACCAGCATGAATCAAGCCATAGCTGGGGGTTTGGAAGGCCTCTTTCAAAGTTTGCCGCAGGCCCAGATCAGGCTCGGTGTTGGCCTGCGCTGCCTTGGTGTGGGCCGTGACTTTGTGCACCAGCGGCAAAGCCAGCAAGGTGAGTGCGGCCAAGGTCCACATGGCGCCCATCCAGCCCACCCACTGAATGAGTTTTTGCGCAACCGGTGCAAACACAAACTGACCGAGCGAGCTGCCCGCATTGATCACGCCCGATGCCTCGCCCCGCGATTGGGCGGGCATGCGCTGCGCCACCGCGCCCATGAGCACCGAGAAACTGGCAGCCCCCGCCCCTGCCGCTGACAACACCCCCAACATGACAGATATGCCGAATGCACTGGTCATGAACGGAATCGATGCGGTGGCCACCACCATCAGCGACACGCCGCCCAGTAACACAGGCCGGGCACCATGCCTGTCCGCCAGCGCGCCGGCCACCGGTTGCACAGCGCCCCAAACAAACTGACCAATGGCCATCGCCAAGCTCAGGCTGACGATCCCTAAGCCGGTGCTGGTGTTGATGGGCCCCAGAAACAGGCCGTTGGACATGCGAATGCCCCCGGTGATCATGAGGATGCCCGCTGCGGCCAAGGTGATGGCCATGACGCCATGGGATCGAAGGTGACGGAACATGCAATAACTTTCAATTCAGATGCCCCCACTTTGAATGCGGACGGTGACTATCGTAACCAAAGTCCAGCCAAGGCGTGCTTGCGCGCCCTTGGCTGGGCGCATCGGGCCAAAAGCATCAGGCCACGGCCCGGCCTTGCCTGAGCTGGGCAATGTCAGATGCGCTCAGGCCCAAGCTGCGCAACAGTTCGTCGGTATGTTCGCCCTGCAGGGGCGGCGAGGTGCGCACACCCAAGCGCTCGCCATCCATGGTGAAAGGCAGCAAGGCGGCGCGCGCTGTCTGACCTGCGCGGGGCCCGTCGCTCAAGCGCACTTCGGCCAGTCCGCCCGTGGCCAACAGGTGCGGATCGTCAAACAATGCTTCGGGCTTGACGATGGGCGCAAAGGGCAAGCCCGCCTGTTCAAAAATGGCCATCAATTCGGCGGCTGTGAACCGTGCCAAGCGCTCACGCAATGCGGGAATCAGACTCTCCCGCATCGACACCCTGGCGTTGTTGTCGTGGTAGCGAGGGTCGGCTTGCAGGTCGTCAAAGCCCAGGGCATCGCAAAAAGTCGCCCACTGCGCGTCACTGACTGCGGCCAGGAAAATTTGCTCTCCGTGTTGGACCGTGAACACATCGTAGACCGCCCAGGCCGAAATGCGGTTGGGCATGGGCTCAGCCGCTTTGCCGGTGATGGCGAACTGCATCATGTGCTGCCCCACCAGAAAGACGTTGTTTTCGAACAAGGCCGATTGAATCTCCTGGCCGCGTCCGGTGATGCCGCGCTGAATCAGCGCACCCAGCACACCCATCGCGCCGAACATGCCGCCCATGATGTCGTTCACGCTGGTGCCTGCGCGCAGCGGATCGCCGGGGCGGCCGGTCATGTAGGCCAGCCCGCCCATCATTTGCACCACCTCATCGAGTGCGGTGCGGTGCTCGTAAGGTCCCGGCAAAAAACCCTTCAGACTGGCATAAATGATGCGCGGATGGCGGGCTGACAAGCTGGCGTAATCCAGGCCGTACTTGGCCATGGTGCCGGGCTTGAAGTTTTCGGCCACCACATCGGCCGTGGCGCACAGGCGCCGCGCCATCTCGGCCCCGTCGGGGTGTTGCAAATCCAGGCGGATGCTTTTTTTATTGCGATTGAACATCGGAAAAAAACCCGCGCCAGAGCCCAGCAAATGCCGTGTGCGATCGCCGGCAATCGGCTCGACCTTGATCACCTCGGCCCCCATGTCCGCCAGCACCATGCCGCAGGTCGGGCCCATGACCATGTGGGTGAATTCGACGACGCGCAAGCCTTCGAGCGGGAGAGAGTGGGTTGTCATGCGGTTGCTGCCAGAAGTTGTCGAAAATGAGGAGATACCACCCGCAGCATCATCAGACGGGGGTGCGGCGTGTGTATTTTCACTTGCGAACAGAAAACCTAGGGAAAGCCCCAAGAAGAAAAGACCAGAACTTTCTCACAATATCGTTATCAACAATAACATTATTGACCTGCCGACCTGCTCAGGGTCGCTGCACTGACCTGGACCATTTGGATGACCGACTTGAACAAGCCTCTTTTGGACCGCGCGGCTGCGCACGGCATCTCCTTGGAAATGCAAGGCGCTGTGGCGGTGGTGCGCTTGTGCCGCCCGGCCAAGCGCAATGCCTTGAACGACGGCTTGATCGAAGCGCTGCGCGATGTGTTTCAAAACCTGCCCGCCGAAGCCGCTGCCGCGGTGATCCACGGCGAGGGCAGTCACTTTTGCGCGGGCCTGGATTTGTCGGAGCTCAAAGAGCGTGACGCAGGCGAAGGCATTCACCACTCGCGCAGTTGGCATGTAGCCTTGAACGCGGTAGAACAAGGCCGGGTGCCGGTGGTTGCCGCCTTGCATGGTGCCGTGGTCGGTGGCGGTCTGGAGCTGGCCAGCGCCTGCCATATTCGCGTGGCCGACGAAAGCACTTTTTATGCGCTGCCTGAAGGCACACGCGGTATTTTTGTCGGCGGCGGTGGCTCGGTGCGCGTGCCCAAACTGATTGGCGCTGCCCGCATGACCGACATGATGCTGACAGGACGTGTCTACAACGCGCAAGACGGCGAACGCGTGGGACTGGCCCAATACCTGGTGCCCACCGGCACGGCTTTGGCCAAAGCAATAGAGCTGGCCAGCCGCATTGCCACCAATGCGCCACTGACCAATTTTGCCTTGATGCACGCACTGCCCCGCATTGCCGAGCAGCCGGCAGACCATGGCTTTTTCACCGAAGCGCTGATTTCATCCATCGCCCAGGCCGCCCCCGAAGCCAAGGCCCGTGTGCGCGCCTTTCTGGAAGGCAAGGCTGCGAAGGTGCAAAAAACATGAACCTGTCATTCCCGCGCATGCGGGAATCCATTCAGGACATGGATCCCTGTGTTCACGGGGATGACGGGTCAGTGATGAAACGGAAACAAAAATGACGTCTCCCCAATTTCGGCCTCTCAAGTTCGGCGTGACCCGTGTCACGCTGCGCAGCGGTGTTCCCGGCACGCATTACCTCCAAGCCGAGGATGCGCTACAGCCCTTTGCGCACCGCATGACCGACCGCCTTCAGCATTGGGCAACAACCCAACCCGGGCACAGCTTCATGGCGCGCCGCGCCAAGCAAGCTGACGGCAGCACGGGCGACTGGCAACACATCACTTACGCGCAGGCCTGGACCACCGCACGGTGCATTGCGCAAGGCCTGATCGACCGGGGCCTGAATGCCGAGCGGCCTGTCGTCATCCTCAGCGAAAACAGCCTGGAGCATGCATTGTTGTCCTTGGGGGCCATGTTGGCAGGCGTGCCCTTTGTGCCCACCTCGCCGCCCTACTCGCTGGTCAGCGTGGATTACGACAAGCTCAAGCATGTGCTCAAAACCGTCACGCCCGGCTTGGTGTTCGCATCCGATGCCCGCTACGCCAAAGCCATTGCTGCCACGGTCAGTCAGGACATGGAAGTGGTGATGTGTGAAGGCGCCGTGCCAGGCCGCCAAGTCACGGCTTTTGAGAGCCTGTGCGCCACAACCGCCACGCCTGCGGTGGACGCGGCCATTGCGGCCACCGGCCCTGACACCATCGTCAAGTTTTTGTTCACCAGCGGTTCGACCCAGATGCCCAAGGCGGTCATCAACACCCAGCGGCTGTGGTGCGCCAACCAACAACAAATGGCGCAGTCCATGCCGGTGCTGGCCGAAAAAGAACTGGTGCTGGTCGACTGGCTGCCATGGAACCACACCTTTGGCGGCAACCACAACATTGGCATGGTGCTCTACCATGGCGGCACCTTGTACATCGACGACGGCAAGCCCACGCCTGCACTGATTGGCGAGACCCTGCGCAACTTGCGCGAAATCGCACCCACGGTCTACTTCAACGTGCCCACCGGCTTTGAAGCGATTGCCAACGCCATGCAAACCGACGACCTGCTGCGCAAGACGCTGCTGTCGCGGGTGCGCATGTTCTTCTACGCCGGTGCCGCCTTGGCACAACCGATCTGGGACAGCCTGTACGCATCGCAAGAGCGCGAAGTCGGCGAACGCATCGTCATGGGGACAGGCCTCGGGATGACCGAGTCCGGCCCCTTTGGCATCTTCGTGACCAACCCCTTTGTCCAAGCGGGCGACTTGGGCGTGCCCACGCCGGGCCTGGAGCTCAAGCTGGTCGACACCGAGGGCAAAACCGAGGTGCGCTACCGCGGCCCGAACATCACCCCCGGCTACTGGCGCAACGCCGAAGAAACGGCAGGCGCTTTTGACGAAGAGGGCTTCTTCAAAACCGGCGACGCGGTTCAATGGATTGACCCGACCGATGTGCATCTGGGCCTGAAGTTTGACGGGCGCATTGCCGAAGACTTCAAGCTGGCGACCGGCACCTTCGTGAGCGTGGGCCCGCTGCGCGGCAAGATCATTGCAGCGGGCGCGCCCTACATTCAGGACGCGGTGCTCACCGGCATCAATTTGAAAGAAGTCGGCGCGATGATTTTCCCCACACCGGCGGTGCGTGCCTTGAGCGGTCTGGCAGCTGATGCCCCCCTGTCCGAGGTGCTGGCCTCGGCCCCGGTGCTGGCCCAGTTCCAAAACATCGTCAACACCCTGGCCCAGAGCGCCACCGGCAGCGCCAACCGCATTGCCCGCCTGTGCCTGCTCAGTGAGCCGCCGACCATCGACAAAGGCGAAGTCACCGACAAAGGCTCGATCAACCAACGCTCGGTGCTCACCCACCGGGCTGACACCGTGGCCGCCTTACATGCCGACACGCTGCAGCACATCGTCAAACCCCAAGCATGACTGCGCGATGCCCCCGAAAATTGTCATTCCCGCGCACGCGGGAACCCCTCACCCCACGGTACCTGGATGCCCGATCCCATCGGGCATGACAGCACCTTAACCTTCAAGGAAACCACATGAACATCCAAGGAACATCAGCCCTCGTGACCGGCGGGGGCTCCGGCCTGGGCGAAGCCACTGCCCGTGAATTGGCTCGTTTGGGCGCCAAAGTGGCCGTGCTCGACCTGAACATGGACAACGCCCAACGCGTGGCGGACGAGATCAACCTGCAATATGGCAACGGCGGCGCCGTGGCCATCCATTGCGACGTGACCCAACCTGACAGCATGCAAGCGGCCATTGACCAAGCCGCCGCAGCGCACGGCGTTGCCCGCATCCTGATGCAGATTGCGGGCATCGGGTCGGCCAAACGGGTGGTCGGCAAAGATGGCAAGGCCGCCCCACTGGAAGACTTTGCACGGGTGATCAACGTCAACCTGATCGGCACCTACAACGCCGCCCGCCTGTTTGCCGCCGCTTGCGCCAAAGCCGACCCCATGGAAGACGGCGCGCGCGGCGTGATGGTGTTCACCGCGTCGGTGGCCGCATTCGATGGCCAAGTGGGTCAACAAGCCTACAGCGCCTCCAAAGCGGGCGTGGCCGGCATGACCTTGCCGATGGCCCGCGATCTGGCGCAGCACGGCATTCGGGTGTGCACCATCGCCCCCGGCCTGTTTGCAACACCGCTGTTGCGTACCTTGCCCGAGCCGATCCAGGCCTCGCTGGCCGCCAGCATTCCGTTTCCCGCTCGCCTGGGCAAACCCAGTGAGTTCGCCGAGTTGGCCTGCCACATCGTCAGCAACGGCCACATGAACGGAGAAGTCATCCGCCTGGATGGCGCCTTGCGCATGGCCCCGCGCTGACAACATGACTCTGCAGCTTGCCCACCTGGGATTCCCATGCACGCACATTTGTCATTGCCGCGCACGCACATTTGTCATTCCCGCGTACGCACATTTGTCATTCCCGCGTACGCGGGAATCCACGGCTTTGGTCATGGATGCCCGATCAAGTCGGGCATGACAGATGCATATCGGGCATGACAGATGCATGTCCGGCATGACAGATGCAT
>Ga0114964_10000111_pt1 | contig 58437 bp, 43 predicted proteins | sample C_131016_MF_Meta_FD_92638 | JGI IMG/M metagenome (GOLD analysis project Ga0114964, IMG submission 92638) | Freshwater microbial communities from Lake Croche, Canada to study carbon cycling - C_131016_MF_MetaG | ecosystem: Environmental > Aquatic > Freshwater > Lake | place: Lake Croche, Canada... | reverse complement strand
TAGGTAACTTAAATGAAGCCGCCTGCTTTTATAATTCAGCACTACACGTGGATCCTAAAAACTGGGACGCCTTAAAGTATTTAGCAGACATTTCAGTAAAACTTAAAAATTACCCATTAGCCGTTTCTTACCTCTACAGGTTACTCGAGATTGATCGAAACAGTGCAAGCGTTTACAATACACTAGGCTATGTTTTAAACCAGCTGAACCGTTTAGAAGAAGCACTCACAAGTTATTATCTAGTAATTTCAGTTACCCCAGACTTTCCGGATGCTTACCTAAGTTGTGGTGATATATTATTTGCACTTAAACGCTACGACGAGGCAGTAGGAATCTATGATAAAGCAATCGTTCTAAAACCTAATTACTTCGAGGCCTTTAATAATCGTGGAGTTGCTTTAAAAGAGCTCAAAAAATTAGATGAAGCGATAGCTAGTTACTCCAAAGCTATCGAGCTAAGGCCTGACGCCTACGAAGCCTACAATAACCTTGGTGACGCTTTAATCGCTTCAAAAAGACTAGATGAGGGTATCCTTAGTATTAATCAGGCTATTGCGATTAAGCCCGACTATTTTAAAGCCTATAATAATAAGGGTAATGCTTTAATAGAGCTTAAAAAATTAGATGAAGCCTTTCATAGTTAAACTCAAGCAGCGCTAATAGAACCCACAAACCCAAGAGTTAATTTTAACCTAGGGTTGTATCATTTATTAAAAGCTAATTTCAAAGACGGATGGGTGGGGTATGAGGCAAGGCTCATGGATCCAGATTCATCTGTATTCACAAGAAATCGTAGTTTCAAAAAGCCACTCTGGAATGGGAAAGATGATCTAAGAGGTAAGACAATCTTTATATACGCTGAACAAGGGCTAGGGGATACAATCCAATTTTCTCGTTATATAGCAGAAGTGGCAAAACAAGGAGCCTCTGTAATCTTCGAGGTACAAAAGTCTCTTCTAAAACTACTTTCTAGTCTTGATGGTGTTACCACAATTCTTGCGAAAGGAGATGAAGTTCCACCCTTTGATTATCAGTGTCCTTTATTATCACTGCCTGCCCTTTTCAAAACTGAGCTTACTAGTATTCCGCCAATTGCTAGAGCACTCTTAGTACCCGAAAATAAACTAAACGAATGGGTAATTCGACTAGGAAAAAGAGTTAAACCTCGTATTGGGCTCGTATGGAGTGGGAGTACTATCCATAAAAAAGATCATTTCCGTAGTCTTAATCTTTCTGAGCTGATCCACTTACTTCCACCTCAGTTTGAATACATCAGCCTTCAAAAAGAAATCAGTTCCTTAGATGAAGATTTGCTTCGAAAAAATCAGATTAAACACTTTGGTAGTCACCTCGACGATTTTACGGATACTGCAGCTCTAGCACAATTGATGGATCTTGTTATCAGTGTTGATACGAGTGTCGCTCACCTCGCAGCAACGCTCAGCATTCCCATCTGGATACTCATTGCCTATTCACCGGATTGGCGTTGGCTCTTAGATAGAACCGACAGTCCCTGGTATGAGTCAGTTAAGCTCTACCGCCAAACTGAGCTAAATAGCTGGGACACTGCCTTAAAGCAGGTTAAACTAGACTTAGAGAAACTAGCATAAGAAGAAGGTATCTTAAGATATTCCTACTCATATACTCACACTTTAGGCAGATTTCTCCTAATAAGAGTATTTCTCTATATATTCGTAGTTCCGACTTCTCCTGCCTGCCGTTGTCCCGCGCCCTAAAACATCCTACCGTATTTGTATTCAATACACCACCATACACTTACGGCTTAACTTCCCCAATAATCCACATTCTGCCAAAGATCCCCTAGTAATTACCCCTTTCTGACACCCCTAATACCCCCTAAAGTTTTAGTTGCCATCCCTAGGTCAAATCGTATGTGATGACCCTCCCTTCCATTACGCCTGCCCTCAATTCCGGGGTCTCAGGGGGAACGAATCCATGAAAACAAATCTTAAATTAAACGTAGCCTCGCGCACGCAAACAGGCCGTAGTGCCTCCCGCCGTCTGCGCAATGTGAACCAAGTGCCTGCTATTCTTTACGGAAAGCACACAAGCCCTGAAAAGCTCTCAATCGACGGACCAGAATTCCGTAAGCTCTTAAAAGCAGCTTCAGGCAGATCCATCTTAATTGAGATCATGAGCCCAGAGCGTAAAGAAGTCGCTCTCTCCATTATCCAAGAAGTAAGTCGTGACCCAATCACAGACAAGTACCTCCACGTCGACCTTCACGAAGTAAAGCCAGATGAGAAGTTCGAAATCGAAGTTAATATCCGCATCACAGGAGAGTCCTTCGGTGTTAAGAACCAATCAGGCGTTCTTGAAATCGGTGCACACACGCTTCGTATCCGCTGCTTACCAAAAGATCTTCCCGAATTAATCGAAGTAGACGTTTCCCCACTTAAAGTCGGTGAAACAATCAAGGTTGGCGAATTAAAGGCAGTCCCAGGAGTCGAGTTCCTCGATGTTAAGGGTCAACCTGTCGTCTCCTGTGTCGAACCTGTCGCAGAAGTGGTATCCGCAGTTTCCACACCTACAGCAGAGCAAGCAGCAGCAGCAGCCGCAGCTCCTGGTGCAGCTCCTGCAGCCGGTGCAGCAGCTGGCGCAGCCGCAGCTCCTGCAGCGGGTGCAAAACCTGGTGCAGCTCCTGCCGCTGGTGCAAAGCCTGCCGCTGGCGCAGCCGCAGCGAAAGCTGCAGCTCCTGCCAAGAAGTAATTTTTCTGCGACTGGGATTAATCGAATCACATCGAATAATCCCAATCGCTTGTTCTTTGAGTCATGTCCCTCACGCTCGTCGCCGCTCTCGGCAATCCGGGCAAAAGTTACGCGAACACCCGCCACAATTTGGGTTGGATCGTTCTCGAGCACTTGGCCAAGAAGCATGGGCTTTCTTGGCAAAAGGAATTAGCTTTTGACGCCTTGGTTGCTCGGTGGAATCACCCCAAAGGTGTCCGCTGGCTAGTCAAGCCTCAGACTTTTATGAATGAAAGTGGTCGCTCCGTAGGAGCAATCGCCCGATTTCATAAACTTACTCCCGAATCAGTCACTGTTGTCTATGATGACATGACGATTGAACTCGGTAGAATCAAAGTGACAGTCACTGGAAGTGCCGGTGGTCATAATGGCATAATAAGTCTACTTGATCACGTAGGAGATGGTTTCGCACGCTTTCGGCTCGGTATCGGTCCTAAAGAGCCCAAAGAGATGGACATGAAGGACTTTGTACTTAGCTCATTTTCTTCAGATCAACTTTCACTCATAGATAAAACACTAGACCAGACAGTTCAAAGCTTAGAACTCCTTCTTAATGACGGAGCCCCCTTAGCAATGAACCATATCAATCGAAAAGCAGACTCATGAATACCTCCAAACGTAACTACCGCGCTACCTTCATTCTTGATAACCGCGGCAAGGAAGACTCGACCGATGCAATCATTGAGACGGTCAAAGCAGAAATCACCTCCATTCACGGTGATGTTAAAGCTGTAGAAGCTTTAGGTAAGCGCGACTTTGTTCGCGTTACTGATCCAAAATTCACAAGCGCTTCCTACGTGCAAATCGACTTCAGCGCACCTGCTGAAGCTCCAGCAGCACTTAAAGAGCGTCTACGTTTAAATCAAAACGTCTACCGCACTTTTGTAGAATCCGTTTAATCGGATTCTAGCTTAAGGGCACTCCTCTTTATGGCTTACCTCAATAAAGTATTTTTAATCGGCAATCTTACACGCGATCCAGAACTGCGTGTAACGCCTAAGGGCACGTCGATTTGCCAATTCGGCTTAGCGGTAAACCGTCAATTTAAAGATGAGAGTGGCGCTACCCGCGATGAGACAACCTTTGTCGACATCGAAGCCTGGGGTAAGCAAGGAGAACTTGTTTCCAAGTATCTTACTAAGGGCAGCCCTGCTATGGTTGAAGGTCGTCTTAAGTTTGATCAGTGGGATGACAAGACCAGTGGCCAAAAACGCAGCAAGATAAAGGTCGTTTTAGAAAACGTTCAGTTCTTGTCCTCACGTGGTGCTGGTTCAGGCACTCCTGGTTCAGCTCCTTCAGAAGACGCAGACATGTCTAGTCCTTCTTCAAAACCATCCTTTAAAGATCAACCCGACGAAGACGTTCCATTTTAGTCGGCATTAGTCACACACTTTTAAAATCAAATAACGTTTAATCACTACTCCCATGGCTCACACAGAAATTCTGCTCCTTAAGCCTGTCGATGGACTCGGCAATGAAGGCGATCAAGTTAAAGTACGCGCAGGTTATGCTCGTAACTTTCTCTTACCACGTAAATTTGCAGCTCCAGTTAATGAAGCTAATCGTAAGCAAGTAGACGCGCTTAAACAACGCCGTGCTACCCGCGAAAATGAAGAGCTCAATAACGCTCAAGAATTAGGCCGTAAGCTTGAAAAAGCAGGTCTAGCATTCGCTGTTAAAACAGGCGAAGGCGGCAAGATGTTCGGTGCTATTACAGCATCTGACGTTCACGACAAATTAGTCGCTGCAGGCTTCACGATCGATCGTAAGAAGATTCACCTGTTCACACCTGTGAAGACCCTAGGTCGTCACGAAGTGAAGGTTAAACTTCATGCAGACGTCTCTGTTGATCTTCCATTCGATGTCGTATCTGAAAATCCGATCATCCCAGAAGCTCCAGCTCCTGTAGAAGTAAAGCAAGAGCGCCGTGCTCCTCGTAAGTCGTACGATAAAAAGTAATTCACTTTTAAAACTACTTTAAACCCGAGCCTTTACTTCTTGAAGCTCGGGTTTTTTGTTTTTTAAACTGTATCCAGCTTCTAGGACATGTCTTCTTGTACTGAGACTAAATATCTTAAAAACTTATTACAGCCTCTAAAGTCTGTAAGTGTGAAAAACAAATAAGTACGAACAGTTAGGTATTATTTACATGGTTCTCGTTTAGTCTTCGTGAATAAGAAGTGTAAAACTCCGCATTGCATCTTACCCTCTGATAGTGTCCGATGAGTAGTTCATATCCATGCCTGAAGACGTCACCCCAAGTGCAGCTCAAAGAAATGCCTCTCCGGCAGCCGCTGCTACAGCTTCAAAGCCTATAGGACGTACAGTTCCGCATAGTGCAGAAGCAGAGGAATATCTCTTAGGCTGCTGCTTAATTGATGGGGCAGATAGTATTGCACGCTGCTTAGAAGCTAAGATCACACCTGAGGCGTTTTATAACCAAGCTAATCGCACTATCTATCAGAAACTCTGTGAACTCTATCAGAAGAATCCTCCTGTAGAAATTTCTGTTTTAGCTGAAGAATTACGCTCTGCTAGGCTTTTAGATTCAGTGGGTGGGTTTGCTTATCTCTCACAACTCAGTGCTAGGATTCCTACTACCGCTCAGACTCCGTACTTTATTGACCGAGTACGTGAATTATTTTTACTGCGCCAATTAATTACCGTAGCAACAACCACTGTTGAAAACTGTTTTAATTTCCAAGGCGGTATCGAAGAATTTGTAGATTCTGTAGAAAGAGACGTCTTTGAAGTCACCCAAGCAAGAGTAAGTGATGGGGCTAAGTCCATGAAGGACCCAACCCAGGAAGCAATGCGGGTCATCCAAAAGATGATGATGAAGAAAGGGGAGCTCACGGGTGTTACCTCAGGCTTTAAGGACCTAGATACCCTAACCTGGGGCTTCCAGAAGCAGGAAATGATCGTCCTAGCAGCCCGTCCTTCGATGGGTAAGACTTCCCTTGCCTTAAACTTCGTAGAATCAGCTTCAATGCCTAAACGGGGTGAACCCGTGGCTACTTTGCTTTTTTCCCTAGAAATGAGCTCGGCTCAACTTGCGCTACGTATGCTTTGTTCTAGGGCCAAAGTTAACCTTAAGTTGTTGAGGGAAGGGCTTTTATCAAAGAATGGGGACGATAATGCACGCCTTGTCGCAGTTGCTGATGAATTCTCAAAGGCACCCATTTTTATCGATGATTCCAGTCACCTCTCAATTATGGAGCTTAGAGCTAAGGCAAGAAGGCTTCATGCGAGGCAAAAATTAGGTCTAATCGTTGTGGACTACCTTCAACTTTTGAGTCCTACTGATTCGAAAGTGCCTCGGGAACAGCAAGTTTCTGAGGCATCTAGGGGATTAAAAGCTCTTTCGAAGGAACTTGATGTCCCCGTCATTGTATTAAGTCAGTTAAACCGCTCATCCGAAACTCAACAACGAACTCCAAAACTAGCCGATTTACGTGAATCTGGTGCCATTGAACAAGACGCTGACGTTGTCTTGATCCTCACTAGACCCAAAGACGCCGACGAAAAATTTCAAGTAGCTGCAGACTCCGCTGAGTTAATCGTTGCTAAACAACGTAATGGACCAGTAGGAGATTTAAAACTCACTTTCCTAAGAGATATTACCCGATTTGAAAACTTTACACAGTAACCCGCTTTTACGGGTCACCTTTTCTTTATTAGTTATTGGCTTATCGCTGTTTGCGACGTCTGCTGCGCTTTTTGGCCAAGAACAACCTGCGACAGGTCCAACTCAAGAAAATGCACCTGCTTATAAAGTAGGCACTGTAACGATCAAATTCGTAGGTACAGCAAACGTAAATGAACAGGTGATTCGAGCTAACATGCAGCTGCATGAAGGCGGAGACTTAGATGATACTATTTTAGACAGAGATATTAGAAATCTTTACAGAACAGGTTTGTTTGAATTCGTACAAACAAAGTGGGAGCCCGTAGGTCCTCGCATTTGGAATCTTGTCGTTGAAGTAACACCTAAATTCCGTGTTCTAGCAGTAAGCTTTGAAGGAAATAAGAAAGTTAAAACAGATCGTCTTAAGAAAGAAATTAAGACAAAACCAAGTACCGCTTTAGATGAGAGACAAGTAAAAGAAGACGAACAAAAGGTGCATGATTACTACCAAAAAGAAGGTTATAATCAGGCCACTGTTACCTACAAAATTGACCGTGACCGCGCTACTGGTTTAGGTACAGTAATCTTTCAGGTACGTGAAGGTAACCGTGTAAAAATCGGTGAAATTCGTTTTTTGGGTAACGCTCACGTTAAGACAAAAACCTTGCGTGGCGAAATGGATACGAAGCGCTACTGGATGTTCTCATGGCTCACAGGTTCAGGCCGTTTTGAAGATGATACCTTCGATGACGATTTAGGAAAACTGCGCGAGTACTACCATGAAGCAGGTTACCTCGACGTAGAAATCCTAGAAGACCAAGTTGTATTCCAGTATCCAAAGCCTGACGTCTTAGTTCTCACTGTTCATGTAAATGAAGGTAGACAGTACCACGTAGGACAAATTTCTTTTAAGGGAAATAAACTTCACTCCTCCGTACTCCTTCGCCGTGTTGTGCGTCAGAAGCCAGGTGCTATATTTATACCTTCAAAAATCGATAAGGACCGTGAACGTGTAGAAGATTTCTATGGTAAAGATGGCTACATTGAAACACGCGTAAGCTTAAACCGTAAGGCAAATTTAAATACTGGTAACATCGACTTGGAATATAACCTTGAGGAAGGGGATAAATTCAATGTTGAGTCTATTGCAATCGAGGGAAACACAAAGACTAAGAGCACTGTTATTATTCGCGAATTAGTGCTAGGCCCAGGAGATGTCTTTGATACTGTTCGTATGAAGGTCAGTAAAATGAGGTTAGATAACACCCGTTTCTTCGATGACGTAAACGTGACCCCTCAAGCCACTAACTTACCAGGACGTGAAAATCTACGTGTTGCTGTCAAAGAAGGCCGTACAGGTAGTTTAACCTTCGGTGCTGGTTACAGCTCGCTTGAGCGTGCAACAGTCTTTGCTGAAGTTTCACAGTCTAACTTCGACTTATTTAATAGCCGCTCAATGTTTCAAGGAGACGGTCAAAAGTTTCGTATCCGCTTAGAACTTGGTTCACTCTCTAGTCAGGCGATTCTATCCTTTGAGGAGCCTTACCTTTTCCAGAAAGCTTTAGCCTTAGGATTTAGCTTATTTAGAACCAGTTCTGACTATGTGAGTACCTACTACAACGAAGTTGACCTAGGTGGAACCGTTTACGTAAGAAAGCATCTCTTTGAATTAGTGGATGCTCAATTAGGCTATACCTACCAAGTCACAGAAAGTAAGAATGTATCTGCTCAAGCTTCTCCTATTATTTTAGCAGAGCAGGGTAACAATTCAGAGTCCAAGGTAGCACTTACTTTAGTGCGTGATACCCGTGATAAGATTGTAAATACAACTTCGGGTAACCGTGTTGAATTTAACCAAACTTTATCCGGTGGCCCGTTTGGTGGTAAAAACAATTACTACAAATGGGAGTTCCGTGGATCCCAATTCTTTAACGTATTTGAAACACAAGCCCAGGTACTTTCCTTGGTTGCTCGTAGTGGTGTGATTCAAAACTTTGGTTCCTCTAAAGTAGTCCCTTACTATGATTCCTTCTACTTAGGGGGACCGGATGATTTACGTGGATACCAGTACCGTTTTGTTGGTCCTCGTGACGTCTATGGTGAACCAGTGGGTGGTAAGACCTACGGCATGATGACTGCAGAATATTCCATGGACGTAGTAAGCCCAATCCGCGTTGCTGTCTTCTATGATACAGGATTCGTTAATAGGGGTGCCTACGACTTTAGCTTAAGTAACTACCAAGACGACTTTGGTATCGGCCTGCGCCTTTTTGTCATGGGAGCACCTCTAAGTCTTGATTATGGTATTCCTATCCGCGGGGATAGTAAATTTAACAACAAATCCGGTAACCAATTCAATTTTTCCTTTGGCACACGATTCTGATTCTGATTTCTTAACTACTTACTTTTCCTAAACAATATCATGAAGAAAACTATACTAACCCTGTTATCCTTAGGCGCATTTAGCATTTCAATGTTAAGCGCTCGTGCTGATGCTCCTGTTAAGTTGCTTGTTGTCGATATGGCCAACATTTTCGATAACCACTACGAAACACAGGCTGAAAAAACTAAGCTCGATGATGCCAATAAGAAGGCTCAAGACGCTTTAGATAACATCAACAAAGAAGGTAACACTTTAGTTGCTCAATATAAGGATCTCGCTGAACAAGCTAAGAATCCAGCAGCAACTCAAGATGCTAAGACTAAAGCAGCTGACCAAGCTCAAAAGATTGGCCAACAAATCCAGCAGAAGATGCAGGACCGCGATAGTTTCGCAAACAACGCTCGTAGCACAATCCAACAGCGCATTCAGTCCTTCCGTGCTACTATGATGGATTCGATCTCAAAGGTTGTTGTTACCGTTGCAAAACGTCATGACGCTACTCTTGTTATCGACAAGTCAGGCCCATCCTTACTTGGTATTTCACCAATCATATACACTGATGCTTCCTACGACATCACAAGCGAAGTTATTGCTGAAATCAACAAGGGTAAGCCAGCTAACATGCCAGCAGCAGTTCCAGTACCAGCAGGTGCTTCTGCAGCTCCAGCAGCTGAAACTACTCCTAAGATCACAGTTCCTGGTGTAACCCAGTAATCTGATTTATCAGTTTTTTTCTAAAAACCCACCTCCTTTACTGGATGTGGGTTTTTAAATGCCCTAATGTAAGGATTGCACCCAGCCAGCTTTTTTTTACGTTCAAGTTATGCAAGTCGCCTTTACAACTGAGGAGTTGCTCTCACTGCTTAAGCCCCGTGAGGTGCGTGGTTTAACTACAAAGACAATAAGCGGTATTGCAGGTTTAGCTGAAGCTAAGCCAGGAGATTTAAGTTTTCTAGGGAATCCTAAATATAAAGCTGAAGTTACTTCCTCTAAAGCTTCTGTCCTACTACTGCCTTTAAATTATGAGGGATTACCAGGTACTGATCAGGTTTATTACCTTGTAGATAACCCTTCCGTAGCACTGGCCAAGTTGTGCTCAAAAATAGAGCAAAACTTATGGCCTAAACCAGCACCAGGAATTCATCCGACAGCCTGGATTAGTCCCGAAGCCACAGTAAGTAAGCTTGCTACAATTGGTGCTCAGTGTGTGGTTGAAGCTGGAGTAGTTATTGGTGATTACACGCATCTACATGGTCAGGTATTTGTGGGCCGTGGTTCTCGTATTGGTGCTCACTGCTGGCTTATGCCAGGAGTAGTGATTTCTGCAGATTGTGTCCTTAAGGACCGTGTCCGCTTACAGCCTGGTGCAATTATTGGATCAGACGGCTTTGGTTATGAATTTGTTGGTGGTAAGCACGAGAAAGTACCTCAGGTAGGTAATGTCACTTTAGAAAATGATGTAGAAATCGGGGCAAATTCTACCGTAGATAGGGCACGCTTTAGTGGTACAGTAATTGGCGAAGGCACTAAGATCGATAATTTGGTTCAAATTGGTCACAATGTTACCATCGGTAAGCATTGTATCATCTGCTCTCACTGTGGTATTTCTGGCAGTACAACCCTAGAAGACTATGTCGTACTGGCTGGTCAAGTAGGAGTGGGTGGGCATTTAACAGTCGGTAAAGCAGCCAAAGTGGGTGCTCAAGCCGGTGTAAATGAAAGTGTACCTGCTGGAACCATGGTACGTGGTATGCCTGCTCAGCCTTATATGACTGAACAGCGCTTAGAAATTTTACGCCGTAAATTGCCAGAACTCTTTAAGCGCGTTCAAAAGCTAGAAGAGCAGACCTAAGCTCGCTTTGCGCAGTACACTCACGTCCTTGCAACCAAGGGCTTAATGGCTATTGTAGGAAGTAACTTTTGAAGGGCAAAAATCGTCCTATATAGTTAACGCATATCCCACAGTTTTCACTTCTTTTACTTACTCATTTTAGTCAGCTCCAAATCTATAAAATGATTAGCTAAGTTTATTTTTTAATTTCCCATGCAACAAGCTACTCAGCCTAAACAAAACAGATTACTTATCAGTAGTGGTATCGCTATTGTAATTGTAGGAGCTTATTTCTTTCTTCGTGATTCTTCTCCAAGTGCACCTGCTGGAATGAGAGGTGGCGTTGTACCTGTTGCTGCATCTGTAGCTAAAGTAGGAAACCTTGATTTATACATTGATGCAATTGGTTCAGTAACTCCTGTATCAACGGTTACTGTAACTAGCCGTGTTGCTGGTCAAATTAGCGAAATTAATTTCAAAGAAGGTCAGCTCGTTAAAAAAGGTGACCTACTTGCAGTTGTAGATCCAAGACCCTATCAAGCCGTGTTAGAGCAAGCCCAAGGTCAGCTCCAGCGTGATCAAGCTATTCTAAAAAATGCGCAACTTGATTTAGCAAGATATACCGATGCGTATCACCAGCACGCGATTCCTGAACAACAGTATGCAACGCAGCAAGCCCTAGTAGAAGGGGATTCTGGTTTAGTGCGCTTAGATGAGGGTAATGTAGCAGCAGCACAAGTTAATGTAGACTATACACGTATTACTTCACCTATTGATGGCCGCGTAGGGCTTCGCTTAATTGATGCAGGTAATATTGTGCAAGCAAATGGAAATCTCGCACTGACCACAATCACACAGCTACAACCAATCACAGTGGTTTTTACCCTAGCTGAAGATCGTCTCTTAGACGTACTACCCAGCATTAATGCTACCCAAGCACTCACTGTCTTAGCGTTTGATCGTACGCAGCAAAAACAAATTGGTTTAGGTAAATTAATTACAATTGATAATCAAATTGATCCTACTACAGGTACAGTTAAGGGTAGGGCTTTATTTTCTAATCAAGAAAAACTTTTATTCCCAAACCAATTTGTAAATGCGAGACTTCGCTACAAGACGCTTAAAAATGTAGTCTTAATTGCATCAAGTGCAGTGCAGATGAATAATGATCAGCGGTTTGTTTATGTCGTTGATGAAAATAAAGTCGTTTCACTTCGCCCTGTTAAAGTGCTCGCAACGGAAGCTGATATTACTGCAGTTACTGGTATAAATGAATCAGAGACAATTGTTACAGACGGATTTGATAGATTACAAAATGGTATTAAAGTAGTGATCCGTGCACCTAGTGCTGAAAAGAGTGCTAACCGCGCTAACGGCGTAAAATGAATCCGTCTCGTCCGTTTATTCTGCGTCCTATAGCTACGTCACTTCTGATGGTGGCTATTCTTTTGATTGGCCTAGTTGGATTTCACCAGCTTCCAATCGCAGCCTTGCCTGAAGTTGATTACCCAACGATGCAAGTGATTACGTTTTACCCTGGAGCAAGTCCAGAGGTCGTTGCAAGTGCAGTCACTGCTCCTCTAGAAAGACAGCTCGGTCAAGTGCCAGGGCTTAACCAGATGCTTTCTACAAGTTCTGAAGGAGTCTCAGTGATCACACTGCAGTTTGCTTTAAGTTTAAATATCGATGTAGCGGAGCAAGAAGTGCAGCAGGGAATTAATTCAGCACAGACTTTTTTACCTGCAGGGCTTCCTACGCCTCCCATTTACAATAAGGTTAATCCTGCGGATGCTCCAATTCTAACCCTTGCCCTCACATCAGATTCAATTCCTTTATCCCAAGTTGAGGATTATACAGATACTCGGCTAGCGCAGAAAATCTCTCAGCTCCCAGGTGTGGGTGCAGTCAGTATTAGTGGAGGTCAAAAGCCTGCAATTCGTATTCAGGTTAATCCCGTTCAACTTGCTTCATTTGGTTTAAGTCTTGAAGACGTACGAAGTGCTTTAGCTACAACAAGCCTTGATTCCGCTAAAGGTAGCTTTGATGGCGCAAAGCAGAACTATCAGATCAACGCTAATGATCAGCTTTCGACAAGTGCCCAGTATGCAAATGTTATCATAGCCTACAGGAATGGTGCACCAGTAACGCTTAAGAACGTAGCTAAGGTTGTAGATAGTATCGAAAATGTGCAACAGGCAGCTTGGATGAATAAAGTGCCCGCTGTTATTGTAAATATTCAGCGCCAACCTGGAGCAAATATTATTGATGTAGTAGATAGGATTAAAACGTTACTCCCTAAACTACGTGCTACAATACCTGCCTCAATTCATATCACTGTTCTAACGGATAGAACTACGACAGTGAGGGCATCTGTGAGTGATGTAGAATTTGAGCTCGTGCTTTGTATTGCACTAGTGGTTGGCGTAATCTTTGTATTTTTACGTACTGCAGCAGGGACTATTATTCCAAGTATAGCTGTGCCTCTTTCCTTGATTGGTACATTTGCTGTCATGTACGCCTTGGGCTACAGCTTAAATAATCTAACCCTCATGGCTCTTACGATATCAACTGGCTTTGTCGTTGATGACGCTATTGTGATGATTGAAAATATTTCGCGTTACATTGAAGAGGGTGAAGAGCCTCTTAAGGCAGCTTTAAAAGGTGCAGAGCAGATTGGGTTCACGATTATGTCCTTAACTGTATCGCTAATTGCGGTACTTATTCCTCTTCTTTTTATGGGGGATATTACGGGACGCTTATTTCGTGAATTCGCAATCACACTTAGTGTTACAATTTTAATATCTGCTGTTGTTTCACTTACTTTAACACCGATGCTGTGTGCAAAACTGCTCAAGCATAAGAAGCCAGAAGATCAGAGTACTTTCTATAAAAAGTCAGAACGTGGGTTTGAACACATTATCAGGTTGTATGCTAAATCCTTAGACTGGGTTTTAAAGCATCAAACGCTTACCTTAAATATCGCAGTTGGAACGCTTGTTTTAACAGGACTACTTTTTTACATTATCCCAAAAGGATTTTTTCCTACCCAAGATACCGGGCAAATTCAGGGCATTACTGAAGCAGGGCAGAGCGTCTCCTTTGTAGAAATGGCTAAACTCCAGCAAAAAGTAGCTGCTGTAGTGTTAGAGGATCCCGCTGTAGAAAGTCTCTCTTCTTTTATCGGAGTAGATGGAACTAACACGACTTTAAATAGTGGACGTATGCAGATCAGTCTTAAGCCACTTGAACAAAGACGTATTTCAGCAACAGATGTGATTCGTAGATTAAAAACAAAGATTGCTACTTTAAATGGCATCACGCTTTACATGCAGCCTGTACAGGATATCTCGGTTGCAGACGTAGTGAGTAGGACTGAGTTCCAGTACAGTATTGAAGATCCTAACGCTACAGAATTAACGGACTACACAAACGCTTTTGTAAGTAAATTACAGGCACTTCCAGAATTAACCGATGTAGCAAGTGATCTGCAAACAAACGGACAAGAGATCTCCCTTACGATTGATCGTACCACTGCCTCTCGAATGGGAGTGACTACACAGGCAATTGATACCGTCTTATATGACAGCTTTGGTCAAAGACCTGTTTCCACAGTATTTACTCAGCTTAATCAGTATCACATCATACTTGAAGTAGACCCTGTATTTCAGACTGACCCACATAAGTTAGGAGATGTTTATGTAAAAGGACTTTCTGGAAAACCAGTGCCACTGAGTGTCTTTACTCAAATGACACCAAGGAAAGCTCCAATTTCGATAAGTCATATGGGGCAATTTCCTGCTACTGTCATCTCATTTAATCTAGCACCTGGTGCCTCCTTGGGCGCAGCTGTTAAAGCGATAGAAAAAGCTAAAACAACTCTTCCAACACCGAATGCTTTAGAAGGATCTTTCCAAGGAACGGCTCAAGCATTTGAAGGCTCACTAAGTAATGAGCTCTTACTTATCTTAAGTGCTTTAGTCACAGTCTACATTGTACTGGGTGTATTGTATGAAAGTTATATTCATCCAATCACTATTTTATCGACTCTTCCTTCTGCAGGCGTGGGTGCTCTATTAGCTCTTATACTATGTGGTTCAGAACTCACTGTAGTGGCTATTATCGGTATCGTATTACTAATCGGTATTGTTCAAAAAAATGCGATTATGATGATCGACTTTGCACTGGATGCGCAGCGCCGCTTAGGGATGGGTGCTTTCGAAGCAATTCACAAGGCATGTCTTCTGCGCTTTAGACCAATTTTAATGACTACAATGGCGGCTCTGCTTGGAGCTGTGCCACTTGCTATGGGGCAGGGTGTAGGTTCTGAAATGCGTAGGCCATTAGGTATAGCTATTATTGGGGGACTTATTTTTAGCCAAATGCTGACTCTTTATACTACGCCAGTTATATATCTGTTTTTTGATCGTATGGCCAAGCGTGTTGCAGGACCTAATGGTAAATTACAGAAGCCTTCTTTATGAGTGTGTCAGCGGCATTTATTCGTAGGCCAATTGCTACAACACTCTTAACGATTGCTGTAGCACTTTCAGGTATTGTTGCATTTCGATTTTTACCGGTTTCTCCATTACCTCAGGTCGATTTCCCGACAATACAAGTTCAGGCGTCTTTGCCAGGAGCTAGTCCAGAGATCATGGCATCCTCGGTTGCTACACCCTTAGAAAGAGCATTCGGTAGGATTGCAGGAGTAACTGAAATGACTGCTCAAAGTACACTGGGCCAAACCAGTGTTACCTTACAATTCGATCTGGGCAGAAATGTAGATGCTGCAGCGCGCGATGTAGAGGCAGCTATTAATGCAGCGCGTAGTAATCTACCTGCAGATCTGCCAGCTAATCCCAATTACAGAAAGGTGAATCCATCGGATTCACCTATTATGATTATTGCACTTACATCAGATACCTTAAGTGCTTCTGCAATTTATGACATAGCCTCAACTGTTTTATCGCAGCGCCTCGCTCAAATCGAGGGAGTAGGCCAAGTCTATGTGGGGGGAAGCTCATCACCTGCAGTGCGTATTGATGTAAATCCAACCCAGCTTAATAGCTATGGAATCCAGCTTGATGATGTAAGAATGGCCGTTAGGTCACAGACAGCGAATATGGCCAAGGGGAGTCTCTCTAATGACACAAATCGCTGGTCTATATCTGCTAATGATCAACTTAGTCGTGCTGCCGATTTTGCACCCATTATTGTAAGCTACCATAATGGAGCTGCTGTGCATGTTTCAGATGTGGCTAAAGTCACTGACTCAGTACAAACCGTTAGGTCCCTTGGACTTTCCAATGGTCATCCTGCAGCTTTACTTATGATATTTAGGCAGCCAGGTGCTAATATCATAGAAACAATTGATAGCGTTAAAGTTCAGCTTCCAAGGCTTAAGGCGTCTGTAAATCAGTCAATTAAGATGACGATTGCTTCCGATCAGTCGCAAATGATTCGTGCTTCTGTAAATGACGTAGAGAGATCTTTAGTTATTTCAATTATCTTAGTTATTTTAGTCGTCTTTATTTTTTTACGTGAAGTAAGAGCTACTCTTATTCCTAGTGTCGCTGTACCTGTATCTTTAATCGGAACACTAGGCTTTATGTATCTGCTCGGCTATAGTGTGGATAATTTATCACTTATGGCGCTTACTATTTCCACAGGCTTTGTCGTGGATGATGCAATCGTAGTCTTAGAAAATATTACTCGGTATAGAGAGCAGGGACTAAGTGCTATGGAGTCAGCTTACAAGGGAGCAGCTGAAATTAGCTCTACAGTCATTTCGATGAGCATTTCGCTCGTCGCAGTCTTTACTCCGATTCTTCTTATGGGTGGGTTAGTGGGACGACTCTTTCGTGAATTTGCAGTCGTTTTATCCATCACAATTTTAGTCTCCTTAGTCGTATCTCTTACTGCGACTCCTATGATGTGCTCACGGCTTAAAGAGAATAAAAAAGCACATGGTAAAATTTATAAATTTAACGAAAATTGTTTCAACTGGGTTCTTAAGCAGTACGAAATTGCACTGACATGGGTACTTAAGCATTCCTTCATCGTTCTTTGGATCGCAATAGGAACTCTGTTTTTAAATATTTATCTCTACGTTATTATTCCGAAAGGCTTTTTCCCTCAGCAAGATACGGGGCGTATTACTGGCAATATCTTGGCAGATCAGAATATATCTTTTCAGGGAATGTCTGATAAAATTAAAAAACTAGTCGCTATACTCCAGGAAGATCCTGCAGTAGATACGGTTATTGCTTTTTGCGGAGGAGGTGGTGGATCTACGATTAATACAGGAAGATGCTTTGTTACATTAAAGCCCCTGGCAGTACGTAAATTAAGTGCTGAACAAATTATAACACGACTAAGACCTAAACTTTCAAGTGTTCCTGGGGCAATGCTGTACATGCAAGCTGTACAAGATGTCCGTATTGGCGGAAGAACCAGTGCCTCTCAGTATCAATACACAATTCAGAGTGATACTTTAGCTGATCTCACCTATTGGGCTCCTGAACTACTTAAGTCCATGCGGCGTATTCCTCAGTTAATGGACGTTACTACAGATGCCCAAAATAATGGACTCGCTGTAAATCTAGAAATCGACCGTGCTACAGCCTCTCGTATGGGTATTACCCCTCAAGCGATTGATAATTTACTCTACGACGCATTCGGTGAGCGCCAAGTTGCTATCCGCTACACACCTATTAACCAGTACTTTGTTGTCATGGAGGCAGCTCCAGAATTCCTGCAATCTCCAGATGGACTTAATCATGTGTATGTGACTGCATCGAATGGAAAGGCCGTTCCTTTATCTGCCTTTGCACGCTTTAGACCTCGTAACGCAGCACTGTCAGTTAATCACTCAGGGGTTTTTCCATCAGCTACCATCTCTTTTAATTTAGCACCTGGTGTTGCCTTAGGAGACGCCGTTAATGCAATCGAGAAAACAGAGCAATCCATGGGTGTTCCAAGTACTATCCACGGTGCTTTCGGTGGTACTGCACAAGCATTTAGTTCTTCTTTATCAAGTGAACCCGTTTTAATTTTAGCTGCCTTAATTGCTGTCTATATAGTTCTTGGCATGCTGTATGAGAGTTTTATTCATCCAGTCACTATTTTATCCACACTACCAAGTGCAGGTGTTGGAGCACTTCTTTCACTTCAGATTATGCATATGGATTTAAGTCTCATAGCATTAATTGGAATTATTCTCTTAATTGGTCTAGTTAAGAAAAATGCAATTATGATGATTGATTTCGCACTGGATGTAGAAAGAAGAAATAATCTTTCGCCTAGAGAAGCTATCTTCCAAGCATCGCTACTTCGCTTTAGACCAATTATGATGACTACGATGGCTGCCTTACTTGGTGGTCTTCCTTTAGCTCTAGGAACAGGTATGGGAGCAGAACTACGTAGACCTCTTGGTGTAACGATTGTGGGTGGATTAATTGTTAGCCAAGCGATGACTTTATTTACTACTCCAGTCATTTATTTGTATATGGACCGTCTTAATACTTGGTTTGTTAAACTAACCAAATTAGGTGCAGATTCTTCCGAGACTTCACACGTGCTTGTGACTCAATCCAGTTCTCAGACATTGAAATGAAAATAAAATTTAAATCTAATTTTGTTAGTTCTTATGCATTCATTTTTCTGAGTGTAGGTGTACTTACTTTAAGTACTACCTCGTGTAATTTGGCACCGATTTACGAGACGCCTAAGGTAACTACACCCAGTGCTTATAAATCTGAACAGTCTGAAGGCACTGACCAGCTCTGGGCTAAAGCTGAGCCTAAGGATACAGTCGATAAAGGCCAGTGGTGGAAGATGTACAAGGATAAAGGCCTTAATGCCTTAGAAGATCAGGTCAAAGAGTCGAACCTAACCCTTATTGCAGTAGACGCTAAATTTAGAAGTTCAAGGGCACTTGCTTTACAGGCACGTGCAACACTCTTCCCGGTAGCTAGTCTTGCAGGTTCTGTGACAAGACAAGGGGCCTCAAAGACCTACTCAAGTGGAGGTTCTTATTCAAGTGGAAGTCCCTATGAGCAATATAGTTTACCAGTAGATGCTAGCTATACACTCGATTTATGGGGCAGAGTCAGGAACACAGTTTCAGCAAGTGTGTATAATGCACAAGCAAGTGCAGCTGATTTACAAACAGCAAAACTAAGTATCCAAGCTGAATTAGCGAATGACTACTTTGGATTAAAAGCTGTGGATGAACAGCGCACCATTTTTGATGACACGGTTTCATCGTATCACCAAATTCTTACTTTAACACAGACACTGGTTAAAGCAGGTATTGATTCAGAAGAAGATCTTGCGATTGCTCAAACCCAGTATGACTCTGTCACTGCTCAAGCTGCTGATTTAGGGATTGCACGTACAAATTATGAAAATGCAATTGCTGTATTAATTGGTAAATCGCCTTCTGAATTTTCACTACCTAGAGGAAGCTTTGATATTCAAATTCCATCTCTTCCTGCGGGGCTACCGTCACGGCTTTTAGAGAGAAGAGCTGATATTTCCGCAGCTGAAAGACGTGTTGCTGCTGCAAATGCACTGCTAGGTGTTGCACGGTCTGCCTATTTTCCAAATTTAACACTCAGTGCTAATTTAGGCCTGCAAACCTCTACAGCTGCAAAGTGGTTTCAAACAACCAGTAAATTATGGTCTCTGGGGTCTGAAGTCGGTGGTACTGTATTTGATGTCGGAGGCTTACAAGGAATTAATGATCAAGCAAAAGCGCAGTATGATGAAGCAGTAGCTAATTACAGGCTATCTGTACTCACCGCTTTTCAAAGTGTTGAGGACAACTTAAATGCAATCCAAGTACTTTCCAATGAAACACGTTTACAAGAAACAACTGTTTTATCAGCTAAGCACACCTTAGACTTAAGCCTTACTCGTTTTAAAGCAGGCATTGATAGTTCACTGCATGTATCAACAGCTGAAAACACGCTGCTTACTGCAAGACAAGCTGCGCTACAGATTAAACTTAGGCACATACAGGCTAGTATTGCTCTAGTCGTAGGTTTAGGCGGTGGCTGGAGTGTGAGTGATATCCCAACACGCTCAGACATCGTATCATCTAAGCCTTCTTTATAACAATTAAGCGTTTGTGACTTGCTAGTCTGTCTTTTGTAAGCTCGATATTAGGGAAGAAAATTTTAAAGCGCGTGCTTCAATCCCTACATATTAAAAATTTAGCCCTCCTAGAAGAGGTGAGTCTTGATTTTGAGGCTGGATTCACTGCAGTTACAGGTGAAACAGGTGCGGGTAAAAGTATTCTTCTAGGGGCTTTAAGTTTACTAGCAGGAGAAAGATCAGATAAGACAATGGTGCGTCAAGGAGCTACCTCCTGCGAAGTACAGGCGTCTCTTTATTTTTCTGATTCTAAAGCTATCGATCAACTCCTTGAGCAGTTGGAGCTCCCAGCCTGTGAAGAGGGGCTGCTTATTTTAAAAAGATCAGTTCCAATCGAGAAGGCACCTAAAATCACTATCAATGGTAGTTTGGCTACACTTGCAGCACTTCAAAAATTAGGTGGTCGGTGGATTGATTTTCATGGACCAGGTGAACCACGTAGACTTTTACGAGATGAATGTCAGTTAGACTTATTAGATCTATTTGGGAAAACCTATAAAGAGTTGAGTGCCTATAGTGAGGCTTATGACATCTGGCGTGAAAAGAAATTAGACCGTGAAAGAGTTGCTTTAGAAGAAAATCTTACCTCAGATCAAATCGATTTCTTACGTGAGCAACTCGCTAAGATGGATGCTCTAGAATTAACCCCAGAGGCTATTGAAACCTTAGAAAGAGATATGGCCCGTATGAGTCGTTCTCAGGAATTACTCGAACTTACTCAGTCTCTTTCAACTGGATTAATAGGAGATGAAGGTTTACAAACAAGAATCGCTGTACTTTTAAGGGATGCGAGGCGTTTAGAGGGTATTGATTCAGCCTCTAAGAGTTTAGCTGATAGACTCAGTAGTCTTGCTGTTGAACTAACCGAACTAGGTGCAGAATTTACTACCCTTGGGTCAGAATTAAATTTTGATCCTGAGCAAATCGAAGCTTTGCAGGCCAAGATGAATACGTGGCTAGAATTAAAACGTAAGCATGGAGGAAGTCTCTTAGCTGTAAAAACAGCGCGTGAGACGATGAGAAAGCGTCTTGAAGCTCAAGGAGATATTACAGGAACACTTGCCCGCTTAGATAAAGAAATTTCAGTGGCTGAGGCGTTAGTAAAAAAACAGGGTTTAGTGCTCGCTACTAAACGTAAAAAAGCAGCCGAGGAATTAAGTAAGGCTGCAGCTAAAGCAATTGTTCAATTAGGGTTTACTAAAGCAGAATTTAAAATCCGAGTCATTACGCTAGCTACTCCAGGACCTAAGGGAGATACCACGTGTGAATTTCTTTTCTCACCTAATGTAGGTGAAGAGGCTAGAGCACTTTCTAAAGTTGCCTCCAGTGGTGAATTAGCGCGTGTCATGCTCGCACTGAAGTCTATTTTAGCTGAGATCGATGACGTCCCTCTTTTAGTGTTCGATGAGGTAGATGCTAATGTGGGTGGAGAAATTGGACGCGTGGTCGGAGAAAAAATGGCTATGATTGGTGCTACCCGTCAGGTCTTGTGCGTTACTCATTTGCCTCAAGTTGCGGCTCAAGGAACCTGTCACTTAGTAGTCACTAAAGACCAAACTAAACAGCGTGCTGTTGTAACGATTGCTCCTATTCAGGCTAGTCGTAAGGCTCGTGTTAGCGAACTTGCTCGTATGCTTGGAGACCGCACTGCAAAAAGTGCATTAGCTCACGCTGAAGAGTTACTTAAGTAAGATTATATAAGCGGTTACTTCATCACACTCGACGCAAATGTATACATTGCGCCGTATGAAGTTATAACTTCTAAGGATTCGCTTTAAAGCTACGCCAATTTTTAAGCGGAATATTTCCAATTCCAATCATGGCGATTTGGCTTAAAACAAATAAAGCCAGTGACCAAAATGCGGCCTCAGTAAAGCCGTAGCTATGTAGGCCAATACCTAGCATGTTGGTTCCAAACCAGCTCCAGGATGTTACTATGTTACCAAAAAGGGCAAAGCACATAAGCCCACGTTGTTTTACAAGTCCACCCCAACGTGCATGCAAAATAAGGGCATTCCATAGCACAATAATTAAGGCTCCATTTTCTTTAGGATCCCAGCCCCAGAAACGTCCCCACGATTGATCAGCCCAAATGCCGCCTAAGACAGTGCCAACAAAACTAAAAAGCGTAGCAAAGCATACAATACCGTACACCATACGCGCTAAGCTATCTGCTGTAGCTTTATCGAGTGTGTGAGTGAACACACCACGAATAATATAAATGATTGCAAGAAAACCGGCCAGAAATGTGGAAGCATAACCCGTTGTGACTATGACTACATGAGTAGCTAGCCAGAAATTAGAATCAAGCACTGCTCGCATCATCTCTAAGGTGTCTCCACTTAAAGCTAAATGATGAGCGATTAACAGTGTGCCAAATCCGATAAGTCCTGCAGCAACACTTCCAATCGCATTTTTATAAACGACTTCAAGAATAAGACATAATGCAACGGCTCCCCAACCAACAAAGAGTGCAGAGGAATATAAATTTGTAACAGGAGGTCTACCTTCAAGCCACATGCGTGTTGCAATGCCTGCTGTAGAAAGAAGCCATGCCGATAGGACAAAAATAAAGGAAGCTCTACCTAAGGAGTCTGGCCATTTAAGCCACGAGATGATCGCGATTATAAAAGCTAATGTGTATAGACACAGGCTTATATAAAATGGCTCTGCTGTATTAAAATGGGTCTCAACACTTGTTTTCTTAAGAGCCTTTGCATAACCATTATTTAATTCATCGCGGTAAAGCGGGATCAGTTGATTGAACTGATCAGCATTTTGTTTTTGCCAGGCATAGCCAATACCAGCGAAGGCTAGAGCAGAGGGTTCAATGCCTCCTTGCTCAAAGGATTCCAGAAGTGATTGTCCCATGGTGCGCCACTGACTTGGATGACCTACTGGGTCTGCAGAAGGAATCACCATAATTGTCGTAGCTTGGCTTAGATCCATGAACTGCTTACCTTCTTCGATTACTTTTTGAGCGATCACTTCATCGTGTGCTTTACCTTCTTGTTTTAATCGAACGGCTTGTACTCCAGCTGGAATATCTTTTTGAAATTGAAGTAATTCACCTAAGAAGTCGGTTGTTCCTGGTTTTTCAATGGTGTGCTCTAAGCGCTCATAAAGCATTAAGTCTTCAGCAATTTGAATGACCGAGCGCTGAAATGCGGTGCGTGATTTCTCTTCAATAGGACCTGCTAGTTTTGCTTGGTCTTCAATAGACTGCAGGTAGGGAATGAAATCTTTAAACGATAAAAACTCACTTGATTCATTTGCGCTTCCCTTATGCACCAAACTTAAGAGCTCTTGGTTATGGATTGAAAAGATAGGATAGGTATCTGCTTTTTCAGGTCTAAAGAAAACATCCAGTAGCCAAGCTTCAGGAGATAATTTTGTTCCGTCTGAAAGTTTTACAGACTGCTTACCTTGCAATTGAAGAAGAGAGCTGCGTGCTACCGTATCTAGTGGCTTAATGCGTCCATTAGAGAGTACGGGCAATTGACCAAAACCTACTAGGTCAAATGCTGTGGAATTTTTAACCGGAGTTACGGAGACTGCAATCACAAGGACTGCAATCACTAAAGCAAGAAAGGGAATAAATTTTTTCATGCGAGTTTAACCTCAGGTTTTCTGCGGCTAAAAAAACCAACTAAATGAATACTAAATTGAAACAATAGGCCCCCTGTCATTAGAAGACACGCTATGTAAGGAAGTTGCCAGCTTGGGTTTCTTACCACTTGTAAAATTGCTGTTCTATCCTGATTTGCGAAACCACTTTGATAAAATGTAAGGCCATGTGTTCTTAAAGGATTATTCATGTAGATGAGTACTTCCCTGGTAGACTGATTGGAATCTTCATGAAGTCTTACCAAACTAGAAAAGTTTTTTGGAATATCTGTACCAGGATAGACGTCGTGACTAAATTTAACTAAAGTAAGAGAGAACGGTAAGTAGCGTCGTGTAGCACGCATCGCTATTTTCCAAGTCTTACCTTTATAATCAAATTTTTGAACAGGCATTGCTGGATCTGCAGAGACAAGCCAAGTGCCAAGACTTCCTTCTGAGCCTACAAGTTCAATACTCGCAGCAGGCTCATTTCTCTCATTATCTTTAACGGTTACTGCAAGGGGCATTAACACTGCCTGGGTGCCAACGCCTTGGGTTGCTGGAGCAGCAGGGGCATTGGGTGCTTGAGCACGTGACGCAATTTCTGCATTAGGAAAAAATTGCTTAGGAACGATTTGAAATGGAATTTGAGGGACTTGAACTGTTTTAAGATCAGCCACTAAATCTAAAGGTATTGAAGTAACGTCGTCTATTTTAGGATCACTTACGTCCGTAATAACGAGTTCATTTTGGCGTTGGCTTTCTGCGTAGTTCTTAGTTTGGCCATTATCTAAGACGATGTCGTTATCTTGCTGAAGTAGGCCACTTAGGAGTTCACCCACTAGAAGCATGATGAGCCCTAAGTGGGTAATCCAAATCCCAAATTTGCGCCACGACAGATGCAGGCGGCTAATTTGAGCAATAATAAGATTAATAAAAAGTAGGCCTCCTATGCAGTAACCGCCTGGGAAAACTGGAAAGGGAAACTCTGTACCAGGAATCTTCACCATAATAAACAGACTATGAAAGAATTTCTGTTGTACGCCGTATACTCCCAGATCGGTTTGAGCTAGAGTCGCCCAAAATACTAAAATGATCGAAAGTCCTAGCAGGACTACCGTCAAACGCAGTGACACGAAAAAGTCTTTAAATTGGCGAAGCAGTGCGGTCATGTGGGATTACTTTATTATCTTACACTTCAAGGCAGATGCAATTTTCTTTAAACAAAGTTGAGTTTTAATGCCTAAAATTGAGGTAATATCAGTTATTTAAGGCTAAAGCTTATGTTAATCTAATAGGTCTATGGCCTAACAATGCATTTACACTGCGCTAGGGTATCCAAATCCTAAGAGTGCTTCTTTTGTTGACGCATATTTTGCTATGTTCCGTATCGCCTGAAACTCTAAAACATGCCTACACTGCTTACATGCAAGTAAGACTCAGAACCCAAGTCATTACGTTTTGCGCTTTAGGAGATTCAGCACTTGAAATCAAATTAGGTTCAGCTTCAGAAACAGGCGTCTTAGAACGTATACAAGTACTTGCATCAGCCTTAAGAAAACAAACCGCTTCATGGATAATAGATATCTTACCGGTGTACGGAACAGTAGCTGTTTTTTATAATCCAATAAAAATGCCACCGGGTACAGCAAGTCCTTACGAGTTTGCCTGTACCTGGATTAAAGCACTCGCAGTTAAATCAGGAGTACTTGCCAGACGTACCCCCACATTAAATATACACGCAAAGCCTGTAGAAATTCCTGTCTGCTATGATAAGTCACTTGGGCAAGATCTTGAAAGTGTTGCTGCAAAAGCAAAGCTTTCAATTGAAGCACTTATAAAACTACACACGAGTGTTACGTATCACGTACATGCGGTTGGTTTTGCTCCCGGATTTCCGTATTTAGCAGGGCTAAGTAGTAAGCTGCATACGCCGCGTCTTCAGACACCCCGTCAGAAAGTACCTGCAGGATCTGTTGGTATTGGAGGCGATCACACTGGAGTGTATCCTTTTTCAACTCCAGGTGGTTGGAATTTAATCGGTCAAACTCCACTTACTTTATTTGATATTACATGGGATTCACCTGCACTGTTACATGTGGGTGATCAGGTCATTTTTAAGGCTATTTCAAAAGAGGAATTTTCTATATGGAAGTAAAAATCCATAAAGCAGGTCTTTTAACAACCGTCCAAGATCTAGGCCGTACTGGGCATAGAAGTTCTGGGGTACCTGTGTGTGGCCCAATGGACACGGTTGCTTTTAGGTTAGCAAATTTACTTGTAGGTAATAACGAAACTACAGCTGCTTTAGAAATTACACTGCTTGGGCCTGAAATTGAATTTTCAGAAGACAGATTAATTGCTGTATGCGGAGCTCAACTCTCAGGCATAGAAGTTAATAGACCGCATTTAATTAAAAAAGGACAAAAACTTAATCTCGGTGCATGTACCAGTGGAGTACGCTCTTATCTCGCAATTTCAGGAGGTATTACAACAGAGCTTATTCTTGGATCTCAGAGTACCTATTTGCGTGGATCATTTGGCGGCTTTAAAGGCAGAGCTTTAAAACAGGGAGATCTACTTAGTTTAGGTAAGGGCCGTACGCTTAAAGAGGGTTTAGCAAAGTTTTATTTATCCGGTTCTCCCATACCTCCTTACAGTTCAGCTTTAACACTACGAGTTACTGTAGGTGCTCAGCATTCTGAATTTGCAGCCGGATTATTTACACAATCTTTTAAGGTAAGTCCTGTCTCAGACCGCATGGGACTTAGGCTTCAAGGCAAAGCCTTACAAAGAAAAGTAAGTAAAGAGTTAACGTCTAGTGCAGTTGTCTGTGGTACAATTCAAGTGCCAGCAGATGGGCAACCTATTATTTTGATGGCTGATGCACAGACACTAGGAGGTTATCCTCAGATTGCTCATGTCTGCGCAGTTGACCTTCCCTTGGTGGCACAATTAAAAGCCTTAGACGCTGTTGAATTTAGTTTAATTGCACTCAGCAACGCACATGAATTACTTAGACAAAGAGAACATGAGATTTCGCTTATTCGTGAAGGACTAAGCGAGCGCTTTTACTTCTCTGCATAACTTATGCAACGCGTAATCGATCTTAACTGTGATGTGGGTGAGGGTGGGCTTCATGATGTTGAACTCATGCAGCTGATTACCTCTGCAAATATTTCTTGTGGTGCACATGCTGGGACAAAAGAAACAATTCAGACTGCACTGCATGCTGCCTTTAAAGCAGGTGTTTCTGTGGGTGCGCATCCTGGCATCGCTGATAAAAAAGGATTTGGAAGAACAGTAAAAAAAGTTAAACCCCAAGACGCTTATGATTTAGTGTATCAGCAAGTGTCAGACTTTTGCCTGCTTGCTGCTAGGCAGGGAATTCGAGTGATGCATGTTAAGCCCCATGGAGCACTCTACAATGCATCCGCTAAAGATCAGGACGTGGCTTACGCGATTGCGCACGCTGTTAGTGATGCAGATCCACGTCTTGTGTTATTTGGGCTCGCTGGAAGTGCCTCAATATTTGAGGCCCGTGAGATGGGACTTAAAGTAGCAGAGGAAGTCTTTGCAGATCGTACCTATCAGTCTGATGGTAGTCTTACACCCCGTGGAAATTTAAATGCAACTGTACAGAAGGGTGATGAGGCAGCCTCACAAGCCTTAGATGCGATTGAAAAAAAGTACGTTGAAGCAACTGATGGAACACGTTTACCCATGGCTATTAATACCATTTGTGTACACGGAGATAACCCCAATGTCTTGGAGATTGCTTGGAGCGTAAGGAGTATGCTTAACCGCTCAGGCTATACACTGAAGCCGTTTGCTCACGGCTTAGTTTAACCCATTAATTTCCGAAGCGGAAAATCGCTACGTCTCCATCTGCGAAGACGTATTCTTTTCCTTCTAAGCGGTACTTACCTGCGTCACGTGCTGCAGCGATACTACCCAAACGAGCAAGATCTTCGTAGCTAACGATTTCTGCTTTAATAAAGTTCTTTTCAAAATCCGTATGAATGACGCCAGCAGCTTGAGGTGCTTTCCAACCTTTTCTAATGGTCCAAGCTCTGACTTCTTTTTCACCTGCTGTGAAATACGTCATAAGGCCTAATAGGCCATACGTAGAACGAATCAGTGAAGAGACACCGGAATCATCTACCCCTAAATCTTTAAGAAACGCTTTTGCTTCTTCTGGAGGTAAGTCGATTAATTCAGATTCAATACGTGCACTGATTGGAACGTAGGCTGCGTCATGGTGAGCTTTAACAAATTCAGCTACTTTTTTAACAAATGGATTTGCCTCTGCATTAACAAGATCACTCTCCGCTACATTACAGGCGTACAAGACTGGCTTGCCGCTTAAGAGCTGGAATAGTTTCAGTAACTTTGCTTCCTCTTCTTGAACGGGTAAAATATTTGCAGGCTTATTTGCATTTAAATGCGGTACTAAGCGCTCAAGTAGGGTGAGTTCAGCTTGAGCTTCTTTATCTCCACTCTTTGCTTTCTTCTGTGTTTTATCGATTCGTTTTTGAACGTTATCTAAATCCGATAAAATAAGTTCTGTAGTAACAATATCAATGTCACGGACTGGATCTACTCCGCCCATCGTATGAATAACATCAGAATCCTCGAAGCATCTTACGACATGAACAATCGCATCCACTTCACGGATGTTCGCTAAAAATTGATTACCTAAGCCTTCACCCTTACTTGCACCTGCAACAAGGCCTGCGATGTCCACAAATTCGATGGCTGCAGGAATAATGACGGTTGTCTTAGCTATTTTTTGTAGCACATACATGCGTTCATCAGGAACGACTACGACGCCCACATTCGGGTCGATCGTACAGAAGGGGTAATTAGCCGCCTCGGCCTTACGGGAGCGCGTAAGGGCATTAAAAAGAGTAGATTTGCCTACATTGGGCAGTCCGACGATACCTGCTTTTAGCATAAGGGGACCACCGTCACCGCCAAAAAGAGGGGGGTCAATTGAAATTAACGTTATTCTAACGGCTTGACACCCGGTTTCGTGACCTGTGCACTGTTCGGCTTTTCAAGTCAATTCAGGCCCTAAGCAATCTCTATGGCACTCAAAATTCGTCTCACTCGTATTGGAACCACCCACCAACCGCATTACCGCGTAGTTGTGGCTGAGGCACGTTCACGCCGCGACGGCGACCCAACTGAAGTTATTGGCACCTATGATCCACGTGCTAAAGCTAATGGTGTTAAGCTCAAGCTTGACCGCGTAGACTACTGGTTATCCAAAGGCGCTAAGCCAACAGATACCCTCCACGCACTCATCAAGAAAGCTCGTCGTTCAGTAACCGCTGCTTAATAAGGGGTTACGGCTTTTTTAGGCCGTCTCCGGCAGGGTGCTACACCCGACCTCAAGGACTCTTTTCAAACCTCGGATTCACATTCCGGGGTTTTTATATTTATGCTCAGAATCGACGTTATCACCCTCTTCCCCAAGATGTTAGATGGTTTCTTAACTGAAAGCATTCTGGGTCGTGGCTGCGCTGCTGGCTTACTTGAGGTGAAGGTTCACGATTTAAGGCGCTGGTGCTTAGATAAGCATAAAAAAGCCGATGATAGCCCTTTTGGCGGGGGTGCGGGTATGGTCCTTAAGCCAGAGCCTGTCTTTGCCGCTATAGAGGAGCTCCAGACTCCAGGCTGTAAGCGTATCTATTTAACCCCAGACGGCGTACCCTTGTCTCCTAGCATAGCTAAAGGGCTATCCAAGCTAGAGCATATCATTTTTTTAAGTGGGCACTATGAAGGCATAGACCAAAGGATCAGGGATTCAGTCATAGACCAGGAGATTAGTATAGGGGATTATGTCCTAACTAATGGCACTTTAGCAGCGGCAGTGACCATCGATTGTTTGAGCCGTTTTATTCCTGGCGTATTAGGTGAGGAAAAGTCATTGACGCACGAATCCTTCAATGGCAAGTTGCTCGACTTTCCTCAATACACGCGTCCCGCTGAGTTTCGTGGTATACCAGTACCCGAAGTTCTTCTCTCCGGTAACCATTCCGAAATAGAGAAATGGCGAGACTCACGTGCACTGGAGAAAACTCGCTCAGTCAGACCAGATTTACTAACATAAAGTCATAGCTATGAACCCGATAATCAATCTCATCACCCAAGAACAGGTGAAAAAAGATCTGCCTCCTTTCAAGGTAGGCGATGGCGTACGCGTACACACAAAGGTACGTGAAGGCGACAAAGAGCGTACCCAGATCTTCTCTGGAATAGTGATCGCCCGCAAGGGTTGGGGCATCCATGAAACCTTTACTGTTCGCCGTATTAGTTATGGCGAAGGTGTAGAACGTGTTTTTCCGGTTAACTCACCTAACGTTGAGAAGATCGAAATTGAACGCGAATCCGAGCCAATGCGCGCACGCTTGTACTACCTGCGTGGTCGTACCGGTAAAGCAGCTGTGGCAATCCGTGAAAAAGAACGGCGTACAGAAGCCGTTGCTCCTGCAGCACCAGCAGCTGCTGTTCCTGCAGCTTCGTAATCGAGTAACGATTAAATATTTCCAAGGCTCCGCGTCTTCACTGATTCGGAGCTTTTTTGTGCCGTAATTAAGGCAACGTTCAACGACTTTACCATACAGGAGGTTTTATTATTTGAGCTTTCACTCTTGATCAGGCTCTCCTAAGTTTATTTCGACTTTAGTTTCTATTATGCCACTTCAAACACACCTTCTTTCCCAAGCAGCTAACCAAGCACGCGGCCTAGCTATTGATGCAATACATGCCTGCAGCTCAGGTCATCTCGGTCTTCCCTTGGGATGTGCCGATATGGGAGCTGTTCTTTTTGGCGACGCATTAAGCCATAATCCTGATCAACCGCGCTGGTTAAACCGCGACCGCTTTATTTTATCTGCAGGTCATGGCAGTATGTTTATCTATGCTTGGCTGCACTTAAGTGGCTATGCGGTCTCTTTAGAGGAAGTAAAAAAGTTTCGTCAGTTACATAGCTTAACACCTGGGCATCCAGAATTTCGTGAAACTCCAGGAGTTGAAGCTACTACAGGTCCCTTAGGACAAGGTGTAGGAAATGCCGTAGGTATGGCAATTGCAGGTCAAATGGCTGCAGCACGTTTCAATACAGCTGAGCACACCTTATTTGATTATCACGTAATCGCACTTGCTGGAGACGGATGTATGCAAGAAGGAGTTGCTATGGAAGCAGCTGCTTTTGCAGGGCACCAAAAGCTTGATAACTTAATTTTAATATATGATTCAAACGATGTGACCCTCGATGCAATGGCATCGAAAACACAAAGTGAAAATGCAGCAGCTCGTTTCAAGGCAATTGGCTGGGATGTACAAACAGTCGATGGCCACGATATGGAAGTTTTCTCACGTGCATTTAAGAAAGCAAAGAAATCTACATCGGGTAGACCTCAATTAATTATTGCTAAGACAATCATTGGAAAAGGCATTGCTGAAGTACAAGGCACTGCCAAAGGGCATGGCGAAGGTGGAGCAAAGTTTGCAGAGACAGCTCGTGCAAGTATTGGCTTACCAAAAGAGCCTCACTTCTTTGTTAGTGAAGACGTACGTACTTATTTTGCTGACCATAAGAAACGTTTAGTACGTCAGTACAAAAAGTGGGAAAAGAATTTCAAAGCGTGGCGTGTAGCAAATCCTGAAAAAGCAGCCCTGCTAGATTCTGCATCAGTACGTCCTAGCGCTGCACACTTAATGGCTAATGTGCCTGTTTTCCCAGCGGATGCTAAATTATCTGGAACACGTGCTGCAGGCCGCGATGTTTTACAGCCGCTTGCAAAACAACTCCCACTGCTCATTTCTGGTAGTGCAGATTTACACGGCTCGACGTACAATTACATCGCTGAGGATAAAGACTTCGATCCTAGCAACCGTGGTGGTCGTAATTTACGTTATGGTATTCGTGAGCATGCAATGGCTGCGATGAATAACGGTATCGCTTACGACGGTCTTTTCCGTACGTCATGTGCCACCTTCTTAGTGTTCGCTGATTATTCGCGTCCTTCGATGCGTATTGCCGCACTTTCGAAACTTCCTGTTATTTATATTTATACGCACGACTCAATCGGAGTTGGCGAAGATGGTCCTACGCATCAACCTGTTGAAACAATTTCTGCACTTCGTTTAATTCCTGGTTTTGACGTGATTCGTCCAGCTGACTTAGAAGAAACAGTGGGTGCATTTGCAGCGGCTTTAGAAAATACCGATGGGCCAACGTTAATTGCACTGACTCGTCAGGCAGTACCAAACTTAAACGATATTCCTTCTCACATTCGTAGAGCAGGTGTTCTTAAGGGTGGTTATGTTGCACTCCAAGAAACTGCGCCACTTACCCATCTGCTTTTATCAGCCGGCAGTGAACTTTCTTTAGCTCTTGATGCTGCAAAGCAACTTGGTGCAGGAACACGTGTTGTTTCAATGCCATCTTTTGAACGCTTTGATAAACAATCTAAAGAATACCGTGATAGCATTATTCCTCCAAGCTGCAGAAAGCGTGTAGCTGTAGAGGCTGGTGTTACTGATTTATGGAGAAAGTACGTTGGTTTGGATGGTGCTGTGGTAGGCATCAACCGCTTTGGTATCAGTGCTCCTTCTCCAGTTGTTTATAAGGAATTAGGAATTACGACTGAGGCAGTTGTTAAGGCTGCAAGTAGTTTGTAATAAATAATTACTCTATTTTTATTTCATCAAAGCCTCTATCTGCTTTAAAGCGGTAGAGGCTTTTTTATTCGGAGTTTTAATCGCATGAGTTAGAAGCTTGGCTTTATGTAGATGCTTTAGTTTAGGCTTCGGTTCAGCGTGGGCTAAAATAGACTAAGCTAGGTGAAGTAAATGATATGAGTGATTTTAAGAAAGTACGCTAAGCATTGAGTCTTCCTGCATAAGCGCTGCGGTATGTAGCTAAAGTTTAAGACAGAATCGTCCCAATAGATTTGTATTATACTGAAAGCCAGTTGTTTAAATCATATTCAAAAACTCACTTGCGGGATTTGATTAGTTGCCTAACTATATATCGGTCTATCTGCGCAAACTATGACCTACCTTATGAAAAAGAATCTGCCACGCTACGAGCAGTTGCTCGATGCAGCGCAGCTTCATCCAGACTTAGACCCCACAGCTTGTGAGGCATTTCTGCATTTGCTTAGAACAGGTAGCGAGATCACTCACACAGTCGAAGCCTATCTGTCTGAACATAACTTAACTCAGGGTCGTTTCTTTGTGCTCATGCAGTTAATGGAAGTGTGCAAGAAGTCTCCTGTTGCAAGAACACCCGCAGAATTAGCAGAGAGTTCTGGTGTAACACGTGCGACGATGACGGGACTTATTGATACATTAGAAAAAGACGGTCTTGTAACGCGTCAACCTGACCCAAAAGACCTGCGCATGGTATCTGTTAACCTAACCTACAAAGGAGAGCAGGTTTTACTTGGCGTTCTTCCAGGCCATTTTAGGAAAATGGCCCGCATGATGGGGCTATTATCTGAACCGGACCGTAAAACTCTCGTAAGCTTATTATCCAAGGTGCTTAAGGCTGTGGAGCAAGAAGAAGCACAAAATATAGAAAAACAAATTTCAGAACTCATTTCATAATTTAATCACACTTTTAAAACGCAGTAATCATATGAAGAAAAAAATAGCACTAACCCTTTTAGGAATCGTAGTTTTATTCGCCGTTATTGGTGGCATTAAAGCGCTGCAAATTAAGGCAATGATAGACCAGGGTAAAACGATGGTCCCTCCACCTGAAACGGTAACAACTGCTGTTGCAGAAGAATCACTATGGGCTCCTGTCTTATCTACCGTAGGAAATGTGACTGCAGTGCAGGGTGTTAATGTTTCAGCGCAGCTTGATGGCAATGTAGTGGCCATTGCATTTACAGCAGGAAGTACTGTGGCTAAGGGTGATTTACTTGTTCAAATGGATATCTCCACTGAATCGGCTCAACTGCGTGCTGCAGAAGCTACCAAAGAATTAACTCGTCTGTCTTTAGAGCGCTCGCGTGAACTCTTAAATAACCGCACGGTGTCGCAAGCTCAGTTCGATGCAGATAACGCTGCGTTTCAGCAAGCTGAAGCTCAAGTGGACACGATCAAAGCTACAATTCAAAAGAAAACAATTAGAGCACCTTTTGCAGGCCGCTTAGGAGTAAGACTTGTAAATGTTGGACAAACTTTAAGAGCAGGGGACCAAATTGTATCCCTTCAAGCACTTAATCCAATTTACGTTGATTTTTATTTACCACAACAAGATGTCGCTCGTATCGCTACTGGCTTAACAGTGAATATTTCTGGGGACGCAGTAAGTGGAGATTTACTGGAAGGAAAAATCACAGCAATCAATCCCGATGTGGATAGTGCAACGCGTAATGTAAGAGTGCAGGCTACATTCAACAATGCAGATGAAGGTCTTAGACCAGGAATGTTTGTTAATGCAAAAGTAATGCTTACTGCAAAGAAAACACTTATCTCAATTCCAATCTCATCTGTACTTTATGCTCCGTACGGTAATTCAGTTTATATCGTTGAGACTACCCCACAGGGCAAAACAGTACGTCAGCAACTGGTGCGCCTAGGTGTAACACGCGGTGATTACATTGAAGTTATCTCAGGGGTAAACAAAGGAGATGAAGTCGTATCAACTGGAGCATTTAAGCTGCGTCCTGGTGCTACAGTTATTGTTAACACTGCTCTTGCTCCAAAGTTTGAATTGGCTCCAAAGCCAACAGACTCCTAAGCGCTTCTATTATTTTATTTGAGTCACTTTTGACCGACCATGAAATTTACTGATCTATTTATCCGCCGTCCCGTGCTCTCGCTTGTCGTGAGTATGGTGATTATCATTGCGGGTGTCCAAGCCTTCAATTCCTTAAACGTAAGACAATACCCAAGAAGTGAAAATTCTTCGATTGTTGTAACAACTGTATATATCGGAGCAAGTCCTGAACTTGTTCGTGGATTCGTTACTACACCTCTTGAACGTGCTATAGCTGCTGCTGATGGTATTGATTATATTCAGTCCCAAAGCTCACAAGGTGTATCTATTATCACAGTTCGTTTAAAATTAAACTATGACGGCACTAAGGCCTTGGCAGAAATCGGTTCAAAAGTAGATAGCGTTCGAAATCTGCTGCCACCTGAAGCTCAGATACCCACACTGCAAATTCAGTCCGCTGATAGTCAATTTGCATCGGCATATCTTAGTTTTACATCCGATGTACTTAAGCAAAATGAAATCACTGAGTATTTAGTAAGAGCAGTGCAGCCTCGCTTATCTGCCTTAGAGGGTGTTCAGCGTGCAGATATTCTTGGAGCCCGTATTTTCGCAATGCGGGTATGGCTTAAGGCAGATCGTTTAGCTGCCTATAATATTAGTCCTTCCCAAGTTAATCATGCCTTAGCCAATAATAATCATTTAACAGCACTAGGCCGTACCAAGGGATCCTTAATTCAAGTAAACCTAATTGCAGATACTGATCTTAAGTCCGTTGAAGAATTTAAAGACTTAGTCATCTATCAGGCTAAAGGCTCCATCGTAAGACTTAAGGATGTTGCCGATGTAGAGCTAGGTGCAGAAGACTATGACACCGTTGTTCATTTCTCGGGCAAAACAGCAGTATTTATGGGCATGTTCCCACTGCCTAATGCAAATTCACTGGATGTAATTAAAAAGGTAAGAACAGAGATGGAAGCAATCCAAGCTGATTTGCCATCAGGCATGCATGCTAAAATTGCTTATGATGCTACAGCTTACATCAACACAGCGATTCATGAAGTCGTGCACACGTTACTTGATACACTTTTAATTGTTATCGTTGTTATCTTTTTATTCTTAGGTTCGGTAAGATCAGTTATAGTACCAGTTGTTGTAATACCAATTTCCTTAATTGGTGGACTCTTCCTGATGCAAGTATTTGGGTTCACAATTAATTTACTTACCCTACTTGCTATTGTACTTTCTGTAGGACTTGTGGTTGATGACGCTATTGTCGTTGTTGAGAACGTGGAGCGTCACTTACGAGACGGCTTATCTCCACTTAATGCTGCTATTACGGGTGCTCGTGAATTAGTTGGGCCAATTATTGCCATGACAATTACTCTAGCAGCTGTGTATGCCCCTATAGGTCTTCAAGGAGGCATTACTGGATCATTATTTAGGGAATTCGCATTTACCCTAGCTGGATCGGTAGCAATTTCTGGGGTAGTTGCTCTTACCTTATCGCCAATGATGGCTGCTCATTTACTTAAATCAGATGATGAAAGTCATGGGTTTGCGGCTGTGATTGCACGCACCTTTGAGCGGGTAAAGAATTTCTACGCTAAATTGCTTGATGCAACACTGCGCAATAGAGCTTATGTATATACAGCATGGTTAGTAATTACTTTCTTAGGAGCAATCATGATTGCTGGTCCCTTCACACCTAAGGAATTAGCTCCTACGGAGGACCAAGGCGTAATCTTTGGTATCCCTATTGCTCCAGCAAATGCATCCATTGATCAAGTGCTTCCCTTTGAAAACGAGATTAACACTCAATTTTTCACAGAACCAGAAACACAGTTTAGCTTTCAGATCATTCAGCCATCTGGCGGTATAGCAGGAGCTGTCATGAAGCCCTGGGATCAGCGTAAGCGAACGGCATTCCAAATTAATGCAAGTCTACAAGGGAAGTTACAAAATATCCCTGGAGTACAGCTGCGTGCGGGTATGCCACCAGCGATTCCTGGTGGAGACTTCTTCCCGTTTGAAGTCGTGATCTCATCAACACATGACTATGATGAACTGCTCCCACTTGCACAAACGATTGCAGATGACGCAGGTAAGAGTGGAATGTTTTATTTTCCTCCTCTTGTTGATATTAAAATAGATCAACCTCAAGCAGAGGCAATTATTGACCGCAATAAAGTCGCTACCTTGGGGCTTAATTTAACTGAAGTGGGTATTGATTTATCAGCTGCCATGGGCGGTAACTATGTGAACTTCTTTGATATTGGAGGACGTAGCTATAGGGTTATCCCGCAAGTTAAACGCGTAGATCGTCTTAATGCAGATCAATTAGAAAATATTTTCGTAACTGGTCCTAATCAAAAGTTAATACCACTAAGTACTGTTGCACACATTGAAAATAAAGTAGTCGCTCGGTCTCTTAACCGTTTTCAACAGCTAAACGCTGTTACTATTACTGGTATTCCAGGGCGATCTCTTGATCAGGCATTAAAGTTTATCGAAGATGAGGCTGCTCGGATTCTTCCTAAGGGCTATACGATAGATTATATGGGAGAGTCCCGTCAGTTGCGCAGGGGTGGTGGTGACCAAGAATTTTACACGATGATGGGACTAGCCATCACGCTTATCTTCCTTGTTCTAGCAGCACAGTTTAATTCATTCCGTGATCCATTCGTGATTATTTTTGGATCCGTTCCATTAGCTATATTTGGAGCTGCTGTCTTCATGTTTGAAAAAATGCCTAATCCAATGATGCCATTTTTTACAGACGGCTGGACAACCACACTAAATATTTATTCTAAGGTTGGACTTGTGACCTTGATTGGTCTTATCGCTAAAAACGGTATCTTAATTGTTGAATTCGCTAACCAGCTACAACTTGAAGGAAAATCAAAGTTAGAGGCTATTCGTGAAGCATCACTTACACGTCTTCGTCCCGTCTTAATGACTTCGGTTGCAACGGTTGCAGGTCACTTTCCTCTCACCTTAGTTACAGGCGCAGGTGCTGCAGCTCGTAATTCAATTGGGTTAACCTTAGTTGGTGGTATGTCAATTGGTACAGTCTTCACGTTATTTGTGATTCCATCTGTTTACATGTTAATCGCTAAAGATCACAAAAAAACAGCACAGGTAACATCTGCAGAACTTAATTCAGCCAAAGCTTGATCCTTATGAATCTTATTTCTTATTCACGCTCTCTTTGTTTTATCTTTGCGGTAAGTCTTGCAAGTCAAGTGACTGCACAGGTGCAGCCCTCTGAATTGCCGAGTACTCTGGATGTAAACGGTGCTATCCGCTACGCCCTAGATCATAATTATTCAATCTTACAGGCTCGCGAACAAATTAAGCTACAAGACGGTGTCTTAGTCCAAGTAAGTTCACGCTCTATCCCTAATGTAGGGGTTAATGGTGGTTATTCTAAAAATAGCAGTGCTGTTTCAACCAGCTATCCAGCCGAGACTAGTTTATACTCAATCCAGTTACAGGCCTCACAAGTGCTTTATTCCGGTGGTGGAGTACAGGCATCTATTAAGGCTGCAAAATTTCTTAGAGATGCAGCGGCTTATGATTTAGAGGCAGTCATTAACCAGTCGCTACTTCAGGTGCGTACAGGATTTTATAGTGTTCTTCTCGCACGTGAAAAAATAAAAGTCCAAGAAGAGAATATTGCTTTATATACGCGCCAACTCGAAGACGCTCAAAATCAGCTCCGTAGTGGCAAGGCATCTAATTTTGAGGCGCTTCGTGCAGAAGTGGCTTTGGCAAATCAGCAGCCTGGATTAATTTCTGCACGTAATGATTACCGTGTGGCTATTGAACAATTACGCCAGGTTATGGGTGTACCTTCTAGCCCTCGTGGAACAACCAGTGCATTCCCTGATATTTCTGGGTCACTTGAGTATACACCTGAAAGCTATGTGTTAGAATCAGCAGTAGCTACAGCACATGACCGTCGTCCTGAACTACTGAGTTTACAGGCGCGCAGTCAATCTGGAGAACAAGCGGTTGTGCAGGCTAAGGCTGCATACTATCCAAGTGTATCTGCAGTTGGAACCTATGAATGGGTAGGTCTAGGCCTAGCTCATGGCAGTAATGTTAATAACAATGGGTGGGTTGTTGGCCTGCAGTCCTCTTGGGCTATTTTTGATGGACGTGCTACTGAAGGTAAAGTCAGACAAGCACGTTCTCAGGAGACTCAATCGCGTTTAGGACTTCAGTCTGAGCAGCTCGCTATAGATGTTGAAGTGCGTCAGGCATTAAGTGCACTTGAAGAAGCAAATGAATTAGTCGGTGCTTCCAAAAAGACAGTTCAATTAGCGCTCGAGTCGCTTCGTCTCGCCCAAGCACGTTACCACTCTGGTAGTGCAACCCAGTTAGATGTACTTACTAGCCAAGTAGACCTGACTGTTGCTCGTACAAATGAACTAAAATCAAATTACGCATATAGTGTTGCTCTTGCTACAATTCATAAAGCTATAGGTGCGGTAGATATAACCGTAAAAAATTAAGTAAGTGCAGAAAGTCTAAAGCTTTCAGCAGGATACGCATCACATAATGAAAGGCCGTACTCTATGTGCTATCTTACTCGGGCTTTTCTTGTGCGGGCTAGCACTAGCTCTTTCTTCACCTTTTCAGACTTGGTACTTAAATAAAGTCCTTGGTCGTTCTGGGGATTTACAAGGCAGTGTCTCTTTTGTTTGCGCACGGTTTGGTCATATCCAAGTACGTGGCTTAGTGCTTCAGCGCTCCCGTGCAACCCTGACCTTGCCCGACGTTACGTGTGAGATGCCTGTACTAAGAGCACTCATTAAGGATCAATTTAATGTAGGACGTATTGAAGCCAAAAGTTGGACACTTGATTTAAGTCAGTGGACACAAAAAGACTTTGGTGATGCTAAAAAAGATTCTGTAGATTTAGCCAAGGCAGCACTCGCTCTTGGATTTAAAGGCGTTTTTTCTGAACTTTCACTTCCTTTAGGTATTTCTATTGAGGATCTTCAGACACAAGGAGATGTACTTTTGCCGCCAGCTCATAATTCCAGTGATGCTATTCGTGTCCATGTGAGTTTAGTTGGGGGAAAAATGCAGGTGGGTAAAGATGCGCATTTTGATTTTACGTTGGTTTCTGATTCTACAGGAACAAACCAAGTTCCTTTGGATACTATGCTTATCAAAGGCTCTTTAGATGCACGCATGAGTACAGCGCATTCGTTTTCTAACTTAGGCCTTCTTTTGGATGCTGCAGCTCGTGGACCTAAGATACCTTTAGGTGTAACACTTGTAGCTAAACTTAATGCCAGTGAACTTGCAGTAGGAGAGCGCTATAGTTTTTCTTTAAAGCAGGCCTCTAATGAACTTGTTAATTTAAGTGCTGATTTTGATCGTAAATCATCACGAGTCAGTGGTCTTTGGAATGTCAATGGTAGCAATAGCGACTTAGAGCCATTTATTCTAGGACGTGTGTTGCCCGTTTTTAATCTCTCAGGCAGCGGATCTTTTAATACGGATTCTGGACTTATGCGTACTCGAGTCAGTGGTACACTCGGTGGCAAGGTAGATCATTTGGGGCTTATACGCTCTGAGTTAAATGAGTTCGGTGAATTAAAAATACAAACTCAGTTTGATCTTACACGTGCTGATTATTCACTGCGCATTGATAGGCTCAATGTGCATGTAGCTAAGACAAGTCCACTTCTAGAGTTAAACAGTCTACAAGCGTTCGCCTTTAATATTAAAACGGGTGAACTCCAGGTAGCGGACGCAGCTAAGCCTTTATTAGGAATTACTTCTAGTTCATTACCGCTTATATGGCTTAAGCCGTGGCTTGGGTCTTACACGGTTAATTCAGGTGACTTACAAGGATCATGTCAGTTAGTAGCAGACTCGGGAGGGCTCGCCTTAAATTCGGATGGTCTGATCAAAGGAGTTAACGTGTCACTTAGTCATCACAATAAAGTATTATTTAAGGCTTTGGACATGCAAAGTCCGCTGCATGCTTTGTATACTCCCCATGGCTGGCAATTAGATCTCCCAGAGGGAAGTTTAATTCATGCAGCTACACCGGTTTTATTTGCGGTTAAATGGGGCCGTCTTGCTGGACTTGATCAACCGCTTAAGGTTTCAGGTCATATAGATGCAGATACTCAAGCTTGGCTTATTTTTTCTCATGCTCACGGAATCATCCCTTATATACCTCAGGAAGATGAACCTAAAGGGCATGTCTTAGCAGATATTACAGCAAGTCTTGGCGAGGAAAAAACAAGTATCATTAAATTTAAAGCGGATCATCTTCTAATTGCCAATACTGGTGCAACACTGCCGGATCTTTTCTGCCAACTTACTCTTAACGAAAATAAAGAGGGCCATATATCATTCACCGCTCCAATTGAGTTTGGTCAATCACTCGACCATATGGAACTGATGGTTACTGGCGATGCAGTGTACATAGATGATCTTTTTCACCTTAAAGCTCAGGTTGCTTCTGATAGAGTAGATGCCTCAGTCTTCGCTGTGGTTAAGGAGCTGGTGTTCAAAAAACAGGATGAAAGTGGTCCAGCTTTAATTCCGATTGTTACTCCACCCAAACAAGCTTTCTGGTCAGGGGTAGAGGCCCAGATAGCATTTAATTTAAAAGAAGTAATCATTACAGGGAGTGCACCTGGGCATTTATCCGGAGAACTCGTCTGCGATCCTTTAGCTCTACACTTAAATAATGTGCGTATTGGTTATGCTCAGTCAGGGGATATCCAGCTTGATGCGAGTGTTCATTTTGATGCAAAGAATTTAAGACCGTATGATTTTTCAGCTGAGCTTAAGACTAAAGACTGGAATCCTGGTCTAATACTAAAGGCCTTTAATCCTACGCAGCCGCCGAGTGTAGAAGGTAAATTCGATATTGAGGCACATCTACTTAGCCGTGGAGCCTCACTCGATGAATTAACTCAGAGACTGCATGGAGACTGTACACTGACTAGTAAGAGTGGATCGTTTGGAATGCTCACGTCTCATTTTATACCTAAATTAGGAAAATTAGGTAAGTTAGATCAGACACTATCCTTAGTAAATAGTATGTCCGATGCACTCATTGGTAGAAGACTTCCCGGTGATTTGATGAATTCAGTCTCTGCATTAACAACCTTTGCTAAACTCATATCACCGATCCGCTACGATCAGTTAAGTGTCACAATCTCTAGGGATGATACCCTTGATACGGAATTAAAAGATTTTACACTTATTGCTCCAGAGATACGTCTGGGTGGTATTGGCCGTATTACCGAAGTCGAAGGCATCTCATTACTTAATCAGCCTATGGCAATGGACTTTAGATTAAGAGCCAGAGGTCATTTAGCTGAGGCTTTGAAAGTTGCCGGTATCTTAAACGCTAAGAAACCAGATGATTTGGGATATTTGCCCTGTACTTTACCTATACAGATTGGGGGTAGTATAGCGCATCCTGATACTACCCAGTTTGAGGCAAGTTTACAAAAAATTGCGATAGATCGTAGCGGGGCGGGGGAACTCTTAAATCGTATCATTGGAAACTAATCTGTTTTCTTCAGCTCTTGCCTCAGGCATCTAGGATACTAACGTAGGTGTGTGGGTTTATTTGCTTTCGTAAAACGTTTAACCTCATCCTGTGTCCTTAATAATTTGGGCCGCCGCTCTTACCTGCCTTGGCCAGTAGAGCTTACTGTAGGAGTTGGGGCATTACTGAGGTATAAAATTCGCACTTTGGAGTCTTTCCATGTGCCTAAAAAAGGCGGGGTTATTTTAGTCGCTAATCATCTTTCGTATGTAGATCCCGTACTCCTGCAGATTGCAACATCTAGACCGATTCGGTTTATGGGGTTTGCAGCAGCCAAAGAATCTAGTTTTTTTAAAACTATATTTGATTTATCTGGTGTCATTTCTGTTTCTGCAGATAAGCCAACGCAGGGTATTAAGTGTGCACTTGAAGCACTGAGGCGTGGTGAGTGCATCTGTTTATTTCCAGAAGGTGGAATTTCTAGAACCGGTCAATTAATGAAGATTGAAAGGGGAGTAGAAATGATTGCACGTAAGTCAGGTTGTCCTGTCATACCGGTAGCTCATGATGGGATATGGGGATCATTATTTTCTTTCTCAGGTAATACCTATCTACTAAAAGTCCCACGTTTAAGTAGACCTAGTATTACAATTGTGTTTGGAAAACCAATTGCGGCAGAAAATCTTACAGTCCAAAAAGTAAGATCTGAGTTACTTGATTTAGGTTACGTTGCTTTTGATAATAGGCCGACTCTTAAGGCAAATATAGGTAAACAAGTAGCGCTTAGTCTTGCTAAGAGCCCACGGAAAACTGTGATCATTGACCGAACAGCTGAGCGTAGGGCTATTTCATCGGCTCAGCTCTTGGGTGCATCTGCAGTCTTAGCTAAGTGGCTTAAGACATCTGTTCCTGAAGAACGTGTTGGTGTTGTACTCCCACCTGGCATGGGTGCAATGGTAGCAAATCTTGCCATTGTGTGGTCAGGGAAGAGCCCTGTTAATTTAAATTTTACTGCTGGTAAGACCTCTAACCAAGCAGCACTTAAGATGAGTGGTGTTAAAACAGTGATTACTGCTGAAGCCATGAAAAGTAAGGTTCCTGATTTTCCATGGCCTGAGAGTACAGTTGATTTGAGAGTTCTTCTTTCAAGAAAAGGAGTAAAGAAATCTATTTTTCTTTGGATGCTTTCAACTTGGCTATTACCGCGTCACTTAGTTGTAGCTCTCTTAGGACTCCCTACAAAAGCAGACCGCAGTGAAGCAGTACTGCTTTTAACGAGTGGGAGTTCAGGAGAACCTAAGGGAGTTGTTCTTAGTCACAGAAACTTACTAGCTAATGCAGAACAGATTTCATCTCTGTCAATTTTACCACACACGCGCACAATCTTAGGGTGTTTGCCTCTCTTTCATAGTTTTGGCTTAACGGTGACTTTATGGTATCCACTGCTACGCGGCTGTGGTCTAGTGACAGTTCCCAGTCCGCTTGATACTAGGCGCATGATTGATGCAATAAATGAAGATGAAATATCAGTCCTAGTATCTGCACCTACTTTTCTTAGACCGCTTCTTAAAAAAGCACACCCATCAGAATTAAAATCACTTGAGCTAGTTATTTCAGGTTCAGAAAAATTACCGCATGATTTAAAGCAGCAATTTTTAAAAGCTTTTCATTTAGATATTCTGGAAGGTTATGGTCTTACGGAAACCTCCCCAGTAACGAGTGTAAATCAGCCTGATCCGCCAGTAGTGACTCGCACTGGAAGTCATCAAGCAGGTAAAAAATCAGGAACTGTGGGCAGGGTAATGCCAGGAATGACAATTCGCTTAATAGATCCTGAAACAAATAAAGAAGTTGCTTGTGGAACTCAGGGACTGATTTGGCTTAAAGGCTCAAATATTTTTGAAGGTTATTTAAATGACACAGAGCGTACATCTGTAAGCTTAGTAGAAGGATGGTATCATACGGGAGACTTGGGTGTACTTGATGAAGATGGCTTTTTAACTATTTCAGGACGACTCTCACGGTTTTCTAAAGTGGGTGCAGAAATGGTGGCCCATGGTCTTGTCGAACATACCTTAACAGAAATTTTAGGTCTTACAGACACAGAAGAGACTATGCTTGTTGTTGTTGGAGTTCCCGATAGTGCCCGAGGCGAGCAGTTAGTTATGGTGACTCGCTTATCTATCACACTAGAGGCAGTGCGCAGTGCACTAGCAAAAACTAATCTTCCGCACATTGCTTATCCTAGACGTGTTGTCCAGGTATCAGCTATACCACGCTTAGGCTCTGGTAAACTAGACATTGCTGGCTGTGTTATGTGCGCTAAAGAGTAGCGACTTGTAGTACACCGCGATTTCTTGATGCAATTTCTACTATCACGGCCAATCTAGTTTTCTACAAAGTAAGCCTTAAGGAAGCGCTTCAATTCACCGGACTGTGCTTAAAAATTTAGCACGATTAGATTTTTTAAGACGCTTGAGGTTTTGTATCTTCCATTGAATTGCGGGGAGTTTCGCTAGGTAGCACAAAAAAAGGCCCGGAGTTTTAATCTCCGAGCCTTGTAGTAAAATAAAGTAAATTAAGACTTAGCGAACAACACGGGCACTTCCACCGCCCATTACTTTTTCAACTTCTTTTTGGTTAACCATGGAGGTATCACCCGGAGTTGTCATCGCTAGAGCACCGTGTGCTGCGCCGTATTCAACAGCTTTTTGACCATCACCTGAGGATAAAAATCCGTAGATAAGGCCTGAAGCAAAACTGTCTCCGCCGCCTACACGATCAAGAATTTCGAGTGCTTCATAATGACGGCTCTCGTGGAATTTTCCATTCATGTAGCAAATTGCACTCCAGTCATTAACTGTAGCAGTAATGACCTTGCGAAGTGTTGTTGCTGCGACTTTGAAGTTCGGGAATTCTGCAACTGCCTTCGTGATCATCTTCTTGAAAGCATCTGTTTCAATATGACTTAAGTTTGCATCAGCACCTTCAACTTCGAAGCCAAGTGAAGCAGTGAAGTCTTCTTCATTACCGATCATCACATCTACGTAACGTGCGATTTCACGATTTACTTCCTGAGCTTTCTTAAGTCCACCGATACTCTTCCATAGCGATGGGCGGTAGTTTAGATCATAGCTTACGATTGTGCCGTGCTTCTGAGCTGCCTTAACTGCTTCAATAGTTACTGCTGCAGTTGATTCTGAAAGAGCTGCAAATATACCTCCGGTGTGTAACCAACGAACGCCTAGTTTACCAAAGATGTGCTCCCAATCGAAGTCACCAGGCTTTAGCTGGCTTGCTGCAGTATTACCTCTGTCAGGAATGCCTACTGCTCCGCGAATGCCGAAACCTCTTTCAGTGAAGTTAAGACCGTTACGTACAGAGCGGCCAATGCCGTCATCTGCGCGCCACTTAATGTAGTCAGTATTTACTCCACCTTGCATAATGAAGTCTTCGACTAAGCGACCCACGTCATTGTCTACAAAGGCTGTGCAAACTGAAGTGCGTAGGCCAAAGCATTTTTTAAGACCGCGTGCGACATTGTATTCGCCGCCGCCTTCCCAGACTTTGAATTCACGCGCAGTGCGGATTCTGCCCTCGCCTGGATCTAGGCGGAGCATAACTTCTCCAAGAGAAATCTCGTCGAATGTACAAGTGTTAGCAGGTTTAATTTTTAGGCTCATGAGTAAAAAAAGTTATAGACCAGTTCCAGCTAGAATGAAAATAAGAGCTGAAGCTGCAAGGCAGTAGAAGCCAAAGTAGCTCCAGCGCCCCTGAACAAGAAAACGGGAAAGTAATTTTAAGGCAAATAATCCTGCTACAAAGCTAGCTAGCATACCGATTACGCCAGGGGTGATCATGTGAGTGAGATGGTGAAGTTCACTTTCAGCCGATTTTAACTTCATTAGTCTTAAGAGTTCTCGAAGGACTACTGCAGGAGTAAGAATCACAGCTAACAGAAAGCTAAAGGCTTCAGAGGCTTCTCTACTACTGCCTAAAATAAGACCCGTTGAAATCGTTCCACCTGACCTAGAAAATCCTCTAAATGGTAGACTAAGGCCTTGGACAATTCCCATAGCAAGTGCTGAGGTTGCGCTAAGATTAGTACTCTGTGATTGCGACATTCTAAAGCGAGATGCCATCAAAATAAAGACACCTGCTGCTGCTAGAGCTGTTGCAACAAGAGGGAGTTGACCAAAGAGCTCTTCGATTTGTCCTGTTCCTGTATTTTGAAGAAATAATTTTTCTATTCCCTTCATCAAGCCCAAACCAACGATTCCAGTCAGTGCTGTTGCTACACCTGCATGGATTGCTGTTTTTATAAAAACGCCTTGGCTTGAAAAATAAGCCTTCATCCAAGATTTCCAAAAATACACAAGAACTGCAAACATCGTTCCTGTATGAAGCATCACCAGTAGAAACGTTGCCTCTGGACTAGACGGATCTATGCCCATTAATTTCTCAGCAACAATTACGTGTGCTGAGCTAGAGACAGGCAGTAGTTCAGCAGCCCCTTGCACCAGCCCTAAGATGATGATCTGCAAGAGGCCTATTGGCATGGTCTAGGAATTAAACGACGACTTGTTTAAGATCGGCTTTAGCCCAAATCTTTTGGCCGCATTCAACTGCAAGTTCATTGAAGGATTCAACTTCAGCATCGCTAAAGAGTAGTCCACCAGCAGCTGCAGTTTTCTTTCCAAATTCAGCTTCAGGTTGTCCTGGGAGCATGACACTTTCATTGCCGTGACCTAGGATATCTTGAATCACTGCTTTTAAATTCTGGGATTGGTTACGACCCTTAGCAAACGCACCTGAATTAATTGCGTCAGGATGAATCACTTGAAAGAAGAAAGCACAGGAATGCTTTTCATCACCGTCTGTCCAGCGGCTACGCAGTGTTGGTAAAGAGCCGCCGATCATTCCTCCCACTAATTCATTGATAAGTGATAAGCCGTAGCCTTTGTGTGCACCAAAGGGTACAAGTGACACTGCTGCATTAGCATCGGTAGTTGGTTTACCGTCTTTATCTACAGCTGCATTTGGTGGAAGTGGTTTTCCCTCACGCTTTAATTGCTGAACTCTTCCCATTGCAATCACAGAGGTAGCCCAGTCAATTACGATTGGAAAACCTACTGCATCTGTAGTTGGAAAGCCCCAGCTATGTGGGTTTGTACCAAGGGTAGGGAATTTCCCACCGAAAGGAACCACTTCAGCAAGTGCTGCAGTACAGTTTGTATAAGCGATGTAACCTTTCTTTGCAGCTTCCATCACATAGCCACCACCCCAGAGGTAGTGAAATGCATTATCTACAGAGACTGTGCCTACGCCGTACTGGTCAGCTAATTTAATTGCTGCATCCATTGCACGGTAGGCTGTGGATTGCCCAAGCTTTTTATTTGCATTCCATACTTTAACAGCAGGAAAGCGTGTTGGCTTTTCTTCAATTTGTGCACCAGGTACACATCCTTTTGATCCGCTTCCAAACAAATGATCTAAGTGCAGTGCCTTAAGACCATTGTGTGTGCGAATCCCGTGACGGGAAGCTTGTGCACAAAAGCGTGCACCTTCTGCAGCTTCATCAGCTAGGTAACCGCGTTTGCGGTAGGCAGCTTCAATTAAGCTATTGTGAAGTGATTCTGGAACTACGTTAAAGGATTCAGGCATAAAATAAAAGGCTTAAGCTTACTTCAAGTTGGCTTGTGCGTGGGGTGGTTTACCCGCAAGAAATAGCGTTAAGTTTTCTACAGCACAGCAGGCTTGGCGTTGTACGGATTCGTACGTACGTGAACCAATGTGTGGCGTGATAATACAGTTAGGTAATCCTAAGAGTGGATGATTCTTCTGAGGTGGCTCTTCATCGAGCACATCTGTGCAGTACGCAAACAGTGGGTTTGCTTTTAAGATTTCAACCATAGCCTCTGTGTCGACTAATTCACCGCGTGCACAATTTACAATGATTGCTTCCTTCTTCATTAGCTTGAGCGAATTTTTGTTAATCATGTGACGGGTTTCGTCACTTAAGTTTGTATGAAGAGAAATGATATCAGCTACTTTAAAGATTTCTTTTAAGTCTGTGTAGCGCTTAATGCCAAATTCTTGTGAGAGCGTATCTGGCCAGTAAATATCATAGCCAACGATAGTCATACCGAATGCTTTAGCGCGTATGGCGACTTCTTTACCGATACGACCTAGTCCGATGATTGCGATAGTTTTACCAGCAATTTCATGACCGGTCATACGTTTCCATTCACCTTTTGCTACTGCGTTTGCTGAAGCAATTAAGTGACGTACGGAAGCAAGCATTAAGGAGAATGTATGTTCAGCAACGGTTGTGTGATTTACGCCAGGCGTAAAAAGAACAGGAATTTTATATTCTGTAGCACACTTCACATCGATTTTATCTAAACCGATACCGTATTTACTAATTACTTTTAAACGAGGAAGTGATTTTTCAATAACTGCACGTGTAATTGCATCGTCGCCACATAAGAAGGCATCAAATTGGCCAGCAAGTTCTAGCATTCTTGACTCAGGCAGAGGGCCTCGCTCGCGAACGACTTCAACGCCCGATTTTTGCAGAAGTTCATGGTGAACGCCTGGAGTATCTTGAAAAGAAGTGGTGGTTAGAAGAACACGTGTCATGGAGGGTTTATTGAACGCTTTTAAGGACTGTTTGAAAAGTATAAATATGCCTCTTTTTTATACAGTATAGTGCCAATGAAAGTAGAAAGAACCATAATAGGCCTTATGACTTTGCAAACCAGAAGTGAGTACTCATGACTAAAGAGGTTGGAATTATCCTAAGATATGCCATCACTTGGCTCTTGTATGAAGCGCCATTTAGTAGCCACCCGAGCCCTTAAGCGTTTACTTGGTGAAAAGGTCGTAAAGACCGACACTAAATCTCTGCACGCAGCTTCCTTTGATGGAATTAAATTAGTTTTTTTACCGGAGGCAGTTATTTTCCCGCGTAACAATACAGATATTGGTAAAGTACTTAAATTGGCGAATGTGCACCGTGTTGCGCTTACTGTGCGCGGTAGGGGTAGTTCACTCACAGGTTCTGCAGCTCCTCTCAAGGGAGGCTGGGTGCTTGATCTACTTAAATTAAATAAGATCGAAATTGATGATGAGGTTGGTTTAGCTCGGGTTGGCCCTGGTGCTAATATAGCGCAAATCCATAGTAAGGCAGAAGCCCTAGGGTGGTTTTATCCACCTGATCCTGCCTCTAAAGAATTTTGTACGATAGGCGGAAATATTGCCTGTAATGCGGGTGGTATGCGCGGCGGAAAATACGGAGTCACACGGGATTTCGTTTTAGCTCTGAAAGGATTTCTTCCTACAGGAGAATATGTCGAGTGGGGGACCCCAACACGTAAATATTCAGCTGGATTTAATTTACGTGATTTGTGGATTGGCTCTGAAGGAATGTTAGGAGTGATCACAGAAGCTACACTTCGTCTTGTACCAAAGCCTCAGGCAAATTGGACACTCCTACTTGCCTACGATAATGAAGTCAGTGCCTTTAAAGCAGTCCGTGATTTATTTGCTTCAAAGCTTCAGCCTTCCATTTGTGAATTCCTGGACCGCTACTCTGTTTTATGTGCAGAAAGAGCGACCGGTAAGACCGTCTTTAAGGGACAAGCTGGAAAACCTGTCGTATTACTTGAGTTTGCCGGTTCACGGGCTGAGTTAGATGGCCTAAATGACCAAGTCCTTGCGTGGGCTAAAAAACACGCCTTGGCCTACCGGGTTGCAGAATCTAAGGAGGAAACTGAGCAACTATGGCAAGTCAGGCGTAAATGTTCGGGCGCTATGTTCGAATTAGGGGATGCTAAGCTTAATGAGGACATTGTAGTCCCAATGAGACAGTATGTCCCTTTTATTAAGTTTCTGGATTCGCTTAGGAAGAGTTCCGGCTTATCTATACCTACTTTCGGTCATTTAGGGGATGGAAACCTTCATGTTAATATCATGTATCATTCAGCAATAAAAGCGGAATGTAAATCGGCCGAAAAAGCAGTTAAACAGTTGATGGTGAAGGTTGTACAACTTGGCGGCGCTATCTCTGGAGAGCATGGGATAGGGCTCGCGAAGAGCCCCTTTTTGAGGATTCAGCATAGAGAAGCTCAAGTGAAGGCAATGTATGCTATAAAACGAGCTTTAGACCCCAAGGGAATCCTTAATCCGGGTAAGATGTTCGAGGTCTTTGAGGTGTGGAAACACAAGAAACTAGTGATTAAGTTGCCCTGGGATCATAAGTGACCTAAACAACTTATCATCAGCTTGTTCGTAAAATAGCAGTGAGGTTTTGTGCTGAGTTAAATTAAAGCCCTTACGGACTGCCGCTAGCCTTGACAAGGTTTGCGGGCGTTCGGTAGTTTATACGACTCACTCAAACTCACTTAACAGAGAGGTGGGCCCTTCGGCCCGCTTTTTTTTTCCACTTTTCCACACATCACCATGAGCAGCGAAATACTTTCCGTTCTCGAATATATGGAGAAAGAGAAGGGCATTCCACGGGCGGACATGATCGCCACGATTGCGAATGCACTTAAAACTGCCGCCCAAAAGGGTGTAAGTTCAGGCCAAGAGCTTAAGATCGATATCAATCCTAAGAACGGCCAACTTCATGCATGGTCCATCCTTAAGGTTGTGGACTCAGTAAGTAACCCACGCATGGAGATCCATGTTGAAAAAGCTCAGGCTCTTAAGCCAGGTGCTATCCTTGGAGACTTAATTGAGAAAGAGATCGATCCTTCTTCTTTAGGACGTATTGCGGCACAAACAGCACGTCAGGCTGTGATGCAACGCTTACGCCAATTTGAAAAAGATCGTATCTATGACGACTTTAAAGATCAGATCGGTAATATTGTTACCGGTACGGTTCGCCGTCGTGAGCGTAATGATATTTATATCGATTTAGGTAAAGCTGAGGCAGTGATGCCTGGTAAAGAGCAGATGCCTGGTGAAGAATTTCAACCAGGTGATCGTATTCGTAGTCTCTTACTTGAAATCGAGAGTACACCACGTGGGCCAGAAATTATTTTAAGTCGTGCATCTCCTAAGTTTGTACGCCGCTTATTTGAACTCGAAGTCACTGAGATTGCTGATGGTACAGTGAAAATCGAAGCCTTTGCACGTGAACCTGGTTACCGTACAAAGATTGCAGTCACGAGTGCTGATCCTAAGGTGGATCCAGTCGGTGCTTGCGTAGGCTCTCGTGGTGCTCGTGTAAAAACGATTGTCCGTGAATTAGCCGGTGAGAAAATTGATATCATCAAATTCTTTGCTGATCCTCGCGAAATGGTAATCGAAGCTTTAAAGCCTGCGGTACCACGTGACATCACTTTGGATGAAAAAAATCATCGTATCATTCTTAAAGTAGCCACTGACGATCTTGCTGTTGCAATTGGCCGTAAGGGTCAAAATGCACGCTTAACATCTCGTCTACTTGGATGGCGCTTAGATATCGAAGAATTTAAGGCAGCTGGAGATGATCCACGCGGTAACGCAGTGTCTTTATTAGTGAAAGCGTTCGAACTCGATCCTATCATTGCAGGCCGTCTAGTCGACATGGGAATTAATTCTCCTGCCGCATTTGAAGGTGTTGCAGCTGAAGATTTAGTAGGCGGCGGTTTTACTGACGAAGAAGCAAAAGAGATTATTGTTCGCGTCACACCATAAGCCCCAGCACACCCTGCACCTAAGCTACTGTTAAATTATAAATGAGTATCCGCATTCACGAGCTAGCAAAGCGCCACAACATGGAGGGCAAGGACATGTTGGCCTTGCTCAAGCAACGCGGCTATGTCTCAGCAGATACAAAATCGGTTTCCAGTACGGTTAACAAGATTTACGAGGAAGAAGTAGATAAAGAATTTGCCCTCAAGGCTAAGGAGAAGGCTGATAAAGAACTCGCCGAGAATCCTCCAAAGCCTGTTGAAGTCGTTGTCGAAGCTCCGAAACTGCGTATGCCAGTGGGTGCTTTCGTTAAGTCTGCACAAGATATTACCCGTGAAAAAGAAGCAGCCGCTGCAGCTAAAGCAGCTGAGCAAGCAGCCGCTTCAGCTGCTTCTGCACCAGCACCTGTTAAGGTAGCTGCAGCTAAAGTACCGGTTAAAGCTCCAGTAAGCGCTGTTAAATCACCTGCAAGTCCTCCCGCTTTACCTGTTAGCAAGGCAGCCCCTGCACTTCCTCCTGTAGTTGAAGCTCCAGTACGTGCTGCTTCGCCAAAGCCGCTTCCAATTATTCCAGGTATTAAAGCTCCTGTAAAAGCAGCTCCTTCTACTCCTGAAGTTGGAAATCAGCCAGCTAAGGTAGTAATTCCAAGTGTATTACCTAAACCAAGCGAAGCCCCTAAGCTCGCTGGTGAATCCGGTGTATCAGCACCTCCAACACTTCCTTCAGCGAAACTTCCTTCTGTAGCACCTAAGACCTTTGCTCCTCAAGCAGCTCCTGCTTCCGTAGGTACTGCAACTGTCACTGTGACTGGGGATGTGAAGATGATTCACTTTAAGCCTCCAGTAATTGTACGCGATTTCGCTACAGTACTAGGTCTTCGTCCGTTCCAATTAATTTCGGAACTGATGCAGATGGGTATTTTCGCCTCAATTACTCAGTCCCTTGATGAAGCAGTCGCTTCCAAGGTTGCTGAAAAGCATGGCTTCTTACTAGAAGTTAAGCACAGAGGTGATGCAAATACACAACAACAAGCTCAGAAGGATCGTGAATTAAAGAAGAAGCCTGTTGCAGAAGACGAAGCTAAGAATTTAGAACCACGTCCTCCTGTAGTATGTATTCTAGGTCACGTCGACCATGGTAAAACATCTCTCTTGGATGCAATTCGTAAAGCAGACGTAGCTGCTGGCGAAGCGGGTGGTATCACGCAGCACATTGGTGCATACCAAATCGAATTTAATAATCGTAAGATCACCTTCTTAGATACACCAGGTCACGCTGCATTTACAAAAATGCGCGCTCGTGGTGCTTCGGTAACCGATATTGCTATCTTAGTAGTAGCTGCAGATGACGGCTTTATGCCTCAGACCGATGAAGCATTAGATCATATCAAGAATGCGAAAGTCGCCTTAGTGGTAGCCATCAATAAGATGGACGTTAAGGGTGCAAATTTAGATCAAGTTAAAGGTCAGATGCAGCAGCGCTCCATTGCTCCTGAAGACTGGGGTGGTGAGACAATCACAGTTCCAGTATCAGCGATAAAGGGAACTGGTATTAATGACTTACTTGAAATGATTTTACTTCAAGCAGACGTACTTGAATTAAAAGCAAATCCTAAGGGAGAAGTTTTAGCAGTCGTTATTGAATCTCAAGTCGATGTGGGTCGCGGACCTCTTTCTACTTTAATTATTCAACGCGGAACACTGCGTGTAGGTGATGCACTTGTATCAGGTCCAAATTGGGCACGTGTACGTGCTATGTTTGATGATCAAGGTAAGGCAATCAAAGAGGCTCCTCCTGGAACTCCTGTACGTGTTATTGGTTGGTCTGGAACTCCAGAAAGTGGAGCTTTAGTAAAGGCTGTTAAGAATGCTCGTGAAGCCGAAAAACTTGCTGAAGAAGAAGAGCAGCGCTTGAAGAAGACTAACGCCTTCAATAATCCAAATCCAACAGACGTTTCTGTTGAACAACTTTTCGCTAATATTGCAGCTACTCAGGCTCGCATCTTAAAGCTCATCATTAAAACCGATGTGTATGGTTCTGCTGAAGCAGTACGAAATGTGCTTGAAGGTATTAAATCCAATAAAGCGAGTCTTGAAATTGTTTCTGCCGATGTTGGTCTTATTACAAAGAACGATGTGTTGATGGCTGGAGCAGCTGGTTCTGTCATTGTTGGCTTTAATACAAAGCTAGAGAATGGTGTTACCTCACTTGCAAAGCATCACGGCGTTCGTATCGAAACGTACGAAATTATTTATGAATTAGGTGATAAGGTTCGCGAAATGATGGCGGACTTACTTGATCCTGATTTGAAGGAATCTAAGCTCGGTGCAACTGAAGTACGTGCTGTATTCCCGCTTGCGAAGGGTTTTGTTGCTGGATGTTTAGTAACAGAAGGCAAAATTACGCGTAACGCCATGGCACGACTACGTCGTGGCCGTGAAATCATTCATCAAGGTAAAGTGGACACACTCAAACGCTTCAAAGATGATGCAAATGAAGTCCGCGCTGGTCTTGAATGCGGTATTAAGCTCGATGACTACAACGGCTACAAAGTCGGTGACGTTATTGAGTGCTTTGAAGTCCAAAAAGTTAGAGCATCTTTGTAATCGAGGTTTTGCCTCGTTTTAACGTTTCGATACCATGTCTAACCGTACGGTTCGCATCAATGAGCTCGTTCAACGCGAGCTTAGCGATATTTTAAGAAAAAAATATCAAGCTGAGTCTGTATCCATCACTATTTCAGAAGTTAGAGTTGCTCCTGACTTAAGAGATGCGCGTGTATTTGTATCGATTGTTGGAGATGACGATTTTGTAGAAGAGCGCCTTCGCTGGCTTAAAAAACAAGCGCATGATATCCGTGAGGAAATTAGTAGACGCATTGTTCTTAAGTATCTTCCTAAATTTGAATATCGTTTAGATCTCTCAGTGAATCGTGGAGTAAGACTTTTAACGATTTTAGATGAGATTGAAAAAGACGATTTGAAGCGTAATCCTACTAAGCCTGAAGTAGTAGAGCCGGAGGACACGCAGTGAAGCAGGAGTTTTTTTATCCTGAATACAAAGACACCTTCGGTCGGTTGCTAAAATCGCTAGAGGGTAAACGAGTTGCTGTGGTTGGACATGCACGCCCAGACGGCGATTGTATTGGTGCACAAGTTGGCCTTGCACGTGTGCTAAGAGCTACAGGAATACAGGTAACGTGTGTAAACGCAGATCCTGTACCTCGTAGATTACAATTTCTTACTAAAGAAGAACGCTTCTTAAATGCAGAGGATGTATTAAATCGTCCTGTACCTTGGTCAGTTATTTTTGTGGATTGTGCAGATCAAGCTCGTGTGGGAGATCGACTAAAAGCGCGTTTCTCAGTGGCTGAAGGCTGTATCGATCACCACATGTCGAATAATGGCTACGCTTCAGTTAATATTGTAGACACTCAGTCTGCTGCAACGTGTGAAATCTTAGCAGGCCTATTTTTTGATTTAGGACTAGAAGTAGATGCCATTGCAGCTCAGGCCCTATTTACAGGAATTTTGACAGATACGGGGCAATTTAGATTTAATTCTACAACACGGCGCTGTTTTGTACTCGCAGGAGAATTGGTGGCACGTGGTGCTTCACCAGTTCAAGCCGGTTATGAATTATTTGCTCGGGAATCGTTAGGTAAAATGAATTTACTTAAACGGTATTTAAATTCTCTACAGATGCACTGCTCGGGGCGAGTATGTGTAGGTGTACTTGCTGAAGGTATTTTTGAAGAAACAGGTACTTCAGCTGAAGATACGGAAGGTCTAGTTGATTATGCACGTTGTATTGAAGGCGTTGAAGTAGGCGTCTTAGTGGAAGAGCGTCCCGGTGGTGGAAAGAAAGCGAGTTTAAGATCAAACGATCCTATCTACCGTTTAGATTTAGTTGCTGCTCAATTTAATGGAGGAGGGCATGCCTGTGCTGCAGGTCTTAATCTGCCCCCTCAATACGCTGAACGCTTTATCGAGCGTTTAGTGGATGCTTTATCCCAGCGTATAGCGGAAGTTGATAAGGCAAAAAAAGTAACCTCTAACGTATAATCAGCCGATGCTAGTTCCTCAAAAAGAACTCGATGGTATTCTGCTTGTGGATAAACCACGTGACCACACCTCGCATGATGTAGTTGCTCGTTTACGAGGTAAATTACGTACAAAAAGAATTGGGCATGCAGGTACGCTAGATCCGATGGCTACTGGGCTTCTTGTTATTCTAGTAGGTAAAGCAACGCGTCTGTCTCAATACTTAATGGGTGTGGATAAAGAATATGAAGGTACGGTTGAACTTGGGAAAGTAACAGATTCTCAAGACTTGGACGGTCAAGTGATGCAAACTTGTCCCGTACCTGAACTAACTGAAGTTCATATTAAAGCAGTGATGAAGGGATTTTTAGGCGATCAGTATCAAACTCCTCCTATGTATTCAGCAATTAAAGTGGACGGTGTTCCGCTTTATAAAATGGCAAGGCGTGGAGAAGAAATTCCACGTGAACCTCGCTTTATTCGTGTTGTGAGTTGGGAGATGCTTAAGTTTTATTCCCCGCACATTGATTTTAGAGTTCAGTGTACAAAGGGTACATACGTACGTACCTTAGCTCATGATCTTGGTGCAAAGCTTGGCTGTGGTGGATGTCTTTCAGCTCTGCGCAGAACAGGTTCAGGTACGCTTAAGATTGCTCAAGCACTTACTCTTGAACAAATCGAAGCACTTACAATTCCTGAAATTGAGAAGCATTTAGTTCCCGCTCATATTGCTGCTCCTTCACAGTTATTATCGTGAAAACAGTTCAGTCTTTTCCATCTGTAGAGGCCTTAAATCTAAAGCAGAAGCCTTTGTATGTTGCGATAGGCATATTTGATGGTCTTCACTTAGGCCATAGAGCTGTCATTAAAGCTGCTTCAGATGCTGCAAAGTTAGCAGGTGGTTGTGTTGTAGTACTTACGTTTAGACCGCATCCGAGTCGCATTTTTAGACCTAATGTTCCAACCCTACTGATGCAAAATGAGACTACTCAGGTCTCTTTATTATCTGAACTAGGTGTAGATGCAGTTGTGGTGCATCCTTTCTTAGCTGAATTTGCAACAATTGAAGCGAAAGCATTTTTAGCTTGGTTAAAATCGAAGTGGGTAAACCTAGCTGGAGTATTTGTAGGAGAAACTTGGAGGTTTGGAGCAGGTAGAGCAGGCGATATTGAGCTACTTAAATCTTCTGCATTACCCCTTGGCATATCAGTGACTGCTATTGCATCAGTTACAAGTGGAGGAGCGCCTGTAAATTCTACACGCATTAGAAGTCTTCTTTTGTCAGGTGAAATTGCGGCCGCTAAACAGCTTTTGGGATATACCTATTTTTCAACGGGTAAAATTGAGTCAGGCAAAAAACTTGGAAGAACAATCGGCTTTCCTACACTCAATACGTTTTACTCACCTGAATTAAGACCACGCTTTGGGGTGTATGCTGTGCGTGTGTGTGGTAAGGGATTGTCTCTACCAGCAGTTGCTAACTATGGGCTTAGGCCGACTGTTGAAAACGCATCTGATCCTAAACTTGAAACGCATATTCTAGAGCCTGGAGTATGCCCTTTTAATGCTGGAGATGAGATTACTGTTCAGTGGCGAGAATTTATAAGGCCAGAAACTAAATTTAGTTCTTTAGATGAACTTAAAGCTCAGATTACAAAAGACGTTGACTCGGCCAAAGGAGTGTTCGGCATATAAAGATTATGAGCACCCCTATACTTGGCATTGATCTTGGTGGAACTAAAATTGAAGGCGCTTTCGTAGATCCGCAGAATCCGCAGAAGGCACTCGCTCGTCTTAGACTTCCTACTGAATCTACTCAGGGCTATGATCATGTCTTAGCTCAGATTGTGCGTGTGGTAGAAATGCTTGAGAAGGAATCAGGCTTAGCACGACCCAAGAAGATTGGAATTGGTACACCAGGTGCAATTGAACCCTCAACGGGACTACTTAAGAATTCAAATACGCTATGCTTAAATAAGCAGCCGATTAAAAATGATCTGGAGAAGCTTTTAGATACTCAGGTTGAAATCGCGAATGATGCAAACTGCTTTGCTTTAGCTGAAGCTGTCTTTGGTGCTGCCAAAGGACGTAAAAATGTAGTTGGACTTATTTTAGGAACAGGCGTGGGTGGGGGTGTAGTAATTGATGGTAAAGTAATCAATGGACTACACGGTATTGGAGGAGAGTGGGGGCATAACCCAATGAATGGAGAAAATACACCTTGTTACTGTGGCCATAAAGGCTGTGTTGAAGGTGTCTTCAGTGGACCTGCTTTAGAGCGTTTTTATCATGAACAATCCGGTAAGGCTGCGCGTCTTCCAGAAATTGTTAAACTTGCTGCTGAAGGAGATTCAAAAGCTATAGCCACCTTAGATAGACTAGTCACAAAGTTTGGTGAGGCGATTGCAGTCATTATTAATATTCTAGATCCAGATGCAGTCGTAATTGGTGGAGGTGTAGGAAATATCGATATACTTTACACGCCAAGAGCAAGAGCTGAGGTCTTATCTCACGTCTTTAACCCTGAGGTACGTACCGAATTTCTTAAACCGACTCTTGGAGATAGTGCTGGAGTCTTTGGGGCTGCCTCACTGACACTTTGAGTACGAAACGCTGTAAGCCTTGATTGCATACCTGGACCTAGTTCCTGGTGTAGCAAATTAGAAGAATTTAAGCCGTTAGGCTTACAATGTGAGTCTAACTTCAGGCTCATTAAAGACGATTTGTGCGATAACAGCGCTCTTCAACAGAGATTCTTAAAAAGTAGGTAGTAAATATTTTTTTATATCAATAAATCGTATAAATTGCATTGATCTAACTATTTTAATCCAATAAATATCAATAAAGCGTATAAAATGAACTATATTATCCGTGCGAGTAAGCAATTTGGACCTTTAATTAAAGCCGCACGTCAACAGAAAGGTATGACCCAGTTTGAGGCCGGAAGTCAGTCAGATCTTAGGCAGAATGCTATTTCTTTGATTGAATCAAATGCAGGACGATCTTCCGTTGATAGGCTTTTCAAGCTTTTGAACGCATTGGACCTAGAAGTGGTG
>Ga0114964_10000110_pt1 | contig 58616 bp, 79 predicted proteins | sample C_131016_MF_Meta_FD_92638 | JGI IMG/M metagenome (GOLD analysis project Ga0114964, IMG submission 92638) | Freshwater microbial communities from Lake Croche, Canada to study carbon cycling - C_131016_MF_MetaG | ecosystem: Environmental > Aquatic > Freshwater > Lake | place: Lake Croche, Canada... | reverse complement strand
TGCTCGGTATCGAAGATAACCTTGTATTTGCTTTTGATATCAGCCAAAGCATCTTCATCTAAGTTTGTTACTAATGTTCCGTCAGGTAGGTAAACATCATATAGGTAGTTTGTTATTTCAGCATTCGCAGCAGTTGCCTTATTTATATCAGGAACTATTTTACTAAGTGCATCTGAAGCAGACATATCAAACTCCCCATTTTTCATAGCAGGTATGCTGTAGCCACCTTTCATTTTAGCAAGTCTGTCTTCTAGCTCTTTTATTTGCTTTTCTTTATCACTTATCTGTTTTGGGGTTCCAACTATACCTTGTGCAGGGAATAGCGGGTTTTTTAGCTTATTTAGATCAGCTAACTCTTGCTTCGCAGTTGCTAACTGTTGTTCAAGTGATGCGATTTGACTTGATAAGTTACTTGGGTTAGTAGCATCTTGTAGTGAACTAGATAGTCCACCGACAATAGACTTCAACGCATTGATAGCTTCAAAGATTGATAATAATACTTTTATCGCTATATTTATTGGAGCAGTAATGACTTCATAAGATGCTTTTGGTAGTAATAAAACTAAATATTGTATTCCGTCAGTGTGTTGTATTACACCCATAAATTTCTCAATAACTTTAGAGATAGCATCGATTACTAACATAACTAGTGAAATAGCGCCTGGAACATTAAATGATAAAGGTGATATCAACACAGCAGCGCCTGCTATTGATGTTCCAATTTGTATAGATGCCTTAACTAATTCCTGCACCAGCTCCTTTTGAGTTTTAACCAACATCATTACTGATATTCTAGCTTCATTCTTAATTTGCTGAACTTCAGTATAATAAAGATTATTCTTAGGTAGTGGATATATATTGTTTGCTTTTGCAAAAGCGGCAGTCTTAGTTTTTGCAATTTGTGCATCACTCATTGATATGTTTGCTCCAGATACCACGGATTGAGCAGCACCTAACTTACCATCTATCATTATTTCCGCATCCTCCTTACTCATGGATGGGCTTTTAGCTAATAGTATATTTTTTGCTATTTCATTATCAGGTAAGAAGCTCTTAGAGATATCAAAGTTTACACCATAGATTTTCTCCTGTAATTTTTGAATGTTGTTTTCTAATTCAGTTGCCATTATCTATTTATAAAAAATTACTTCACCTCTCCAATAGGTTTAGTATTAAGATAGCCCTCAATAATCTGAACATTTAAATTATTATTATTCTCAATCATATCTATCACATTATTATAATCGGGGTTCTCATCCATCTCTAGAAAGAATTTGCTACCATCGGTATCAAAGTATGGTTCGAAGAGGTCTAAGTATGGCTCCTCCCTATCTTCACCAGAAGTATTCATTGTTATGTATTCTTGGACTGCTTCTGGATAACACCAGTTGACGTATTTTATAGTGTAGTCTATTGCATGTATTAGTTTAGTGAATGACTTGCATTCATCTTCAGATACAAATCCACCTACATCACAGACAACCACGGTGTATACCTTAGTATCTGTATTTGCTGATTCATTAAACTTCCTCAGATTCTTCATTTTCGTTATTCTTATTTATTAAACTATTAGTAATTTTCTCAGATACTCTGAAATTGAAATTATCTGATAATTCAAATTTATATTTAGCGGATAGCTTAGAGCTAACTTCCTGCCCAGTAAACTTAACGATTATATCAAAGTCTATCAGTGGTTCATTATCCATATCTAGTTTTATTCTGATATTGAAGTCATTATTCTCTTCTTCCTCATCAATCAACATCTTAACATGGTAATCAAACTTAACAGTGAGTTCCTTATAGGCATCTCTAAAAAATTGTCTTGATGGAACTTGGCTGAATACGTTACCGTTATTACCTAAGTAGTAGGTTGTTCTATCTGAACATCCTAATTTATCAACAATTGTTTTAACAAGTTTCATTTTAACATTACCATCGGCTAGTTTGAATCCATCGTCTAACTTCTTAATATCATCAATATTATTCTTAGTAAGTGACTCAGTTAATAGATGCTCAAGTATCTTTGAGTTTAGAATAAAAATCTTAGTTTCCATCCACTCATCATATACTTTCTTCGTATCAGTAAAACAGATATCTCTATGCTTCCATATTTCTGACATTAAATCAGATAAATTAAGTATGTTTTTATCAAATTCCTTTATATTCTCTCCTAGGTTCTTATATCTAGGATCTCTGTGTTTTATATCAAAATAAGAAAACCACTCCAGTGAGTCGATTCTATCTTCATCAATAAACTTCTCAATATGTATCTGAATATTCTTATTAGCATTCGTGTATATAATTCTAACCCATTGTTGGATTAACTTATTCCATTTTGGTATATACTCTTCACCATGTAGCTTATCCATCTCAACCCCAATTAGGTCATCTGCAAATGAGTTAAAACTTGATGTTTTAGAGCTACTTAGATTTTTATTAACAAAGAATGAATATTGTCTACCATCACTTAGTTCTAATACTAAGTCTTCTTTATGTTCATCATCCTTATTAGGACCTAACCAAAATACGTTAACAACCATATCCTCAGTCACCTTTTCATTTGGTATTAGTTTATCAATGATGTTACGTGATGTAGTTCTACACCCAATTAGTTTATTCCAGTCTTTTTCAATATCAAATTGAACTGACTCAAATAAACCATTCACTTTAGATGGTTCATCATCTTCGACACATTTATTCTCAACAAATTTTCCTAACTTTAGTCTATTCTTAGCTAAGAGTAGATTTTTTAAATCAGTTAGAAATACTTGAGAGTTTTCAGAGTATCTTGCTTTCAAACCCTTATCTAGTATATTATCTAGGAATTTATTGTTTATTAGTAACATAGCAACACATACCTCTTGTATAAGATTAGTTGGCTTATAGTAACTCTTCTCTTGAACTGGAGTTTGAAGTTCCTCCATGTTTTCTAATAAAAACTCCAAATATTTTTTAATCATTTTATTTCTTATAAATTTTCTCAACTTTATTAAATATCTTCTTAGCGAGTAAGTAACCAATATCCATTTTATCATCTGGTATATTTATATCTTCATTATAATCGGATAAATATATTGAGTATGTCTCATGTCTACTTGACAATATGAAATATGTTATCTCATGTCTAGCCACACAGATTCTACTACCATATTTAAATTCATACGACTTATATGATTTACTAATCATGCCAGCGTCACTAGTAGTTTTATGATCTGATGTGAATGTAATATCAGACTTCTTTAGTGGATTTAAGTATTCACCACCTATCTCAAGTAATATTTCTTCAGCCTCATCAGTATCTTTACCCTTTTCAGTCAGTTTCTTAAACTGATCCTGAATCCATAGTTCATTAAATTTCTTTATATGCTCCATAATAGTCATTATTTTTTAACCCAGCTAATTTTTTACTCTAGTAACTTGACTTAAATTTTGTTTTTGAAAGTCATCAAAATTCATAACTTTCTTTTGTTTTGTTGCGGTGAAATCCTGCTTCTTAGCAAAGATATCTTTTAGTGCTTTTAGGTCTTGTTTCTTAACTCTGCTTTTCTTACCAGTTCTAGCACCGTGATCTTTACCCATTTCTCCTGGTGTTTTTTGATACATGAAATTCTTACCACCTACAGGAAATGGATTAGAAATATCACCAGATCCTTCTTTACCACCATTATTAGACCAGTCAGATCCTATTGTAGATCCGGCTAATGATGAAGGTTGAGCTGAAACAACTGCTCCCATCCCTGGTGTAGCGGCATTTGCCATGGCAACTCCACCACTATAAGCACCAGCACCACCAGAAGCAGCAGCTCCTGCCGGTCCACCAGTTGCCGAAGTATCTTCTGTTAGGTAAGAAGCATATTCTCTTTCTTTTCTATCAATAAGTCTATTGATAGAGTCGGTAGATTTATTCTCAAGAATCATTTTGGTTCTAAGTTCTACCAATTCTTCGATATTTAGGTTTTCTAATTTCATACTCTATATATAAAAATATTTTAATCAAAAATATATCTAATTTATATATATTATATGTTGAGAAAATTGGAGGTGAATAAACTAATTAGAGAGTTTGAATACATAAAATCAGACTACGATTTAAAACAGGAATTAATCAAGGAAGCTGATATAGAGTTCCTTAGAAGTGTTGACACCTTCTTATTAGATAACAAAGAACTAAGTAGTATTTATTATGACAGAGTTGGAGATAATAGCAGAACACAAGATGAATCAGAGGAAACTTGTATCGAAATTAGTGAAGGCAGCAGGAATTATATCGAGAATGAGTTCGAGGAAAAGAAAATTGAACTTGATACTAAAAGCGATAGAATTAAAAAGCTGTATAGAAAAATAGTTATGATATGTCATCCAGATAAGAATGATCAAAAAGAATTGAACCTAATTTATATAAAGGCGACAAAATATTATGAGGATGTGAATATCATTGGAATTTACAATATCTGTGATAGCTTATTCATAGATTATGAAGTGTGTGAAGAAGATATTAATTCAATTAAGGTCGAAATTGAAAAGATGAAAGATAGAATTCAATTCATTGAAAATACACTAACATGGAAGTGGTATAATGATATATCATCAAATAGAAATGTGATGATATTTGAATACATCAAATCTCAGTTGTTCTAACCTTTCTGATTTTCATAAATTATTTATTACCAACACAATACTTATACAATAGGTATTGTATTCTAGCCTTTTCATTATCCCATAGTTTTATAGGCTCGTCCATTGAATCGTTAAATATCTCAATTCTACCAAATCTATCTATGTTCTTAATAATTGATAGTCCTTCTGGTAACGTTTTTGGGTCAACTTGCTTAGCAGCCTCATATTCATCCGCCATTTTTCTCACGAACGGACTTTCTGATTGTTTAAATGAAGTGTAGATTGAATGGTCTACCCATTTAAGGTTATCAAATAGGAATTCCTGGTGTTTATCATAGAATTCCTGATCGATTAATAGTATAGTATATGAATTTAGATCTCTATTCACATCTCGAATAAATTTAATATCACTGAATCGCTGACCTTTCAGATATGCTAGCATGGCGTTTGGATCTACTTTATTTAATTTAATCTCCATATATACATAGTTATCAGTTATATCAGAGGTATAGATATCATTATCTTCACCATCTAGTCTAACCGCAATGAAGTCGTAGTAATTCTCACCATCGAAGCTCTCATTAAATGCTCTAATATGTTTCATTATATAACCTTTATTTTAACCTTTTTATCGTTAATAAGCTCTTCGAAGTCCTCTTTTCTTAGGTATTTTTTAAATGTATCATTCTCTTTCTCTACATTTTGCAGGACATATTCATTGCTATTTGATGTGTTATAAATATATTTCTCACCATTGTCATCTACCTCAATAACTTTAGATGATAATTTATCATAAAACTTTTTAACATCATCATTCACCTTATATAGTTTGGAATCATCCCACTTGTTTAGTGATTCATTCCAACCTTGTATCAATAGAAAGTTAGGATTCTCTAATTCGTTGCTTTCTATATTATAGATAAACATAAATCTACAAGGTCTCGACATAAATGTTTCCATATCATCTGTGTTTTGAACAGTAGATTTCTTCATACCTATGCTGGATAAAGAGTTTACGAATTCTATATTATCCGACAGGTATTCCAAGTCTAATTTATCTATATAATCATCCTTAGGAAGTTTAAACTCATCAAATATATCAACTTCTTTAGCACCTATTGAATCCAGCAAGGCATCAAACCATATACTAAGTGATTCATTCATATCAATATTAGTAATTGATAAGTCAAATTTTACTGATTCAATAAATTGTTTATACTTTTTTATTATCATATAGTATATATAAAAATTAACTTATGGAAATCTTTTTTATGAACTAATAAATTGTTTTTCGATATAAAATAAAAATAGCTTATATTATGCCGAACGAAAAAAATGAAAAACTTATAATTTGTGGACCATCAGGCTCTGGTAAAGACCACTTATTACGAGGATTACTTAAAAAGGATTTGCGATATAGTCCAAAAATAACCACACGTCCTAGACGAAAGATGGAAAGAAATGGCATTGAGTATGATTTTGTTAATAACAAAAAATTTAGTAGCCTACTAGAGTCCAATAAAATTAAGGTTTATCAACATTTTATTATAGATAGTAAGGACTGGTATTATGCTATCAGCAATCAGAACTTTCAGGAGAATCAATTATTCATTATGACACCCCATGAAATATCTACTCTATCTGATGAGGATAGAAAGGCAAGCTTTGTTGTTTATCTTGATATTGATGAAGATATTAGAAGAAGTAGAATCACAAGAAGAGATGATAACAATGACTCTATTAATAGGAGAATTGACTCAGATAAGAAAGATTTCAATGAATTTACTGATTACGATCTAAGGATAACAGATCCTGATTTTGAAGTTGATATGGTATATAGTCTTATGTATTAGACTTCTTCTTAATTCTTATAGTAAGCTCATATGGGGTATATTTCCTCTTTTCCTTTCTAAGGAATCCAGTTTTCACATTGACGGTAATTGTGCTATCATGTTGTTGGAGTTCAATACTATATTGTATATATTTAGAGCTTTTTGTAAGAAATTCATCTAGTTGTTTTTTTATATCATCATATAAAAATTTGTTATCACAGTCACCTTTTTGAATCTTATCAACTATCTGACTCCTATCCGGGTCATATAATGTTATATCTATCTGATTAGAGTTATATGAGAATGAGTCTATGCGTTTACCGCGGGGGTGTCCATATATATCACCTGTATAATCTCTAGAATAGGTTTCCTCGACGAATTTCTTCACATCCTCACTGAATGTTCCGAAATCAAAACCTAATTCGAAGCCCCTTGCCTCTAAAATGACATAGATTGAAAACTCGCAAGTGGAATTGGTTGTTATCTTATAATATACATCCTTGTTAGGTATCATTTTCTGAATTCTATTATACGCACTCAGGAAATCTTTAATTTTTTGTATGTCATTGACGATACAGTTGCTATTAGCATCTTTTCTAGGATAGTAGTCTATTTCATAGTATGCCTCAGCCTTATCAGATATTGGTTCGTCTGTTCCAGAGAATGAATCTCCTCTTTTCTTGAATAATCTATGCACTCTAATATTATAACCCGAGTCAAGAAGTTCAATAGAAAAGTCTTCTATATCCTCGTCACTGACAGTAAAATACTTATCATATTTTGATGTTATATCTTCGTTAACCTTTCTTATTTTCATTATGGTTCTATATATATTTTACCATTCTCTTGTATCTTCAATCCTTTCAACCGACCGTTGATTGAATTACAAACACCTTCGCTGTTTTGAATAGTATTTTCTAAAATTGAAAGCATTATATTTAATATTGAATAAACTTTAAGTAGGTTATTTTCAGATTTGTAAAACTGACTATTACAGATACCCTCAATTAAATCAATTGTTAATTGGATAATATCATTATTCTTAGCCTTCATCTTATCTATTATCACCTTTGGAATATTAGAGTCCAACATTTCCTTCTCATATGAGAATACGGTATCATTTATTAATGATAAAAAACTTTTCCATAATTGTGAATCATCCATATTAGAAAAGTCTTGGGTTGTAACATATTTGAATATGTTATCTTTGTGGCATTTTAAGTATATACCCAAATACTTTCGAAATACTATTGTTCGGTAGTCAGTTGAAAATTGAAAGGTTGGAACTCTAGAGAATCTCCAAAAATCAATGTAACTAAATATATCATGGTTTATAATGTCAGATGTTGATACTTCAACCATTGCCCCATGTCCCTTTTTACTCATGAAAAATTCGATGTATTTTTCAGATATCTTTGTAACTATTTTTCCAAGTAGACCTGTCTTAAATAGTATAAACAAGAGCCCTGCTACTACAAAGAAAATACCGCCTTTAATCCCGTGCTTCTCTAATAGAGCAATTAGATCATTGTAACTCATTCTATTGATATTTTTTTTATTATACTATATATAAATATACAAATCTCTTTTTTTTAAGAGTGTATTTAAAATTTAATATATAATAAAAAATCATAATAAAAATGGCATTTACAGAAATTTCCTTTAGTAAGGTAAAGTTAGACATAGAGTCTTACCTACGAACAGAATATTCAAAAGCAGATATACTTTATAGTAACAGTAGTCCATATGGACAGATATTATTAGTTATTGAAAATTTATTTCAATTATCTCTACTATATCTAAAAAACTCAATAAAGCAGTTTGATGTTACTGACCCGCTTTCTATAAATGAGAGAATAATTAAAAATGCTGCTATATTAGCTGGACATATACCAAGTAGAGCAATTAGTTCAACCGGAACAATAAAGCTTAATTTAAAGTCATCAGCTAGTGTTGAAAATGATGTTCCTGGTGGTAGAATAACATTCACAAATAGACAACAGTTAAAAAATAAAACAAATGGTTTGGACTATTGCCTAAATTTAGGATCGGAAAAACAAACTTTTAAAGTAACAAGCTCTTCACAGATATATCTACCAGTTATCCAAGGTAAATGGGATAATAAGAATTTTACCGGAACAGGATTAGAAAATCAAACCTATCAAGTTAATATAAGATCAAGACAAAAAGATATTGAGAATTTCAATTACGAAGTTGTTGTTGATGGTTCATATGTCGTAATAAAAAAACATCTATATGACTTGCTTCCAAACGAAAACTCATGTGTTCTTAGAACTGGGTTTGATGGTGGTATTAATATTATATTTGGTAATAGTGGATTTGGATTTATACCACCAATTGGATCATTAATCACTGTTAATTATCTAATATCGGATGGTGGACAAGGTTCTATTTTTAGAAGAACTACAAATGATTGGACATATATTGATCCAGCAGTTGATGGTTATGGGGAGTCACTTGAGATAGCAAATATATTCGATACATTTATATATACAGATATTAACTTTGGTGCTGATAGGGAATCATTAGAATTTACTAAGAATATATTACCAATTGTGAGTAATAACTTTGTATTAGGACTTCCTCAGCAATTTGCATACCATATTAAAAGACTAGGTGTCTTTTCACATGTCAACGCATATCAAGATGCCGCATCTGGTAGAATATTTATAGTTGCTACTCCGAATATAACTCTATTCAAAAGTCAGAATTCAAACTACTTTACAATAGATATTAAAGCATTTGTTTTAGATAATTATGAAATATCTAAATTAGATAAGTATCTAAGAACTGGAGGTAATCTGATGTTAACAACTAGATACACTATAACCTCACCATCACTATCATATTATGTTATAAACGTATTTGTGATGCCATGGAGTGATGCAATTGATGATAATGTTAATTCTCAAATAGTTGACACCATATCAAACTACTTCCTAGACTTAAATAAAATTGATAGAATTCCAAGAAGTGAAATTATAACCAAATTAAGTTCTATATCAGATATATATTCAGTTGATGTTACATTTATGTGTAAGAATAATGAAGATTATCACAGACAAGCTATATTGGATGATTTAAATAGAAAGAATCAGTATGCCTCACAAGATGCTCTAAATATTAATACACCAGCATCTACATATGATCCACATAAGTTAATTGGATTAGATTCAGTATTGGGTGATATATTATTTGATCCAAGTGATATACCAGTTATTAGAGGTGGTTGGTATGACAGAAATAATACATTCTACTCTGATGATATATCAAGTAATGGATTGAAGTCTGTTAATATTATTAAAATAGGAACAGAAGATGTAAAAAATAAAGGACAAATATAATGTTATATCAAGATTCGCAACTACCGGATTTATATGAAATGAAGCATAGACATGATAATGATGTTGACTTTGTTGACTATGAGTCAAATATTTTAAACAAAACGTTATCTCCATATATATTTAATAATAGTATAATGGGAACTTTTTTAAGTAAACTACAAAAACTAGTAGCATTATTCTTTGATGAGCATAATATTATTAAAAATTGGAAGAATTATATGGTAGATAAATATTATTTTAGGCATAAGAATTAATTAAATTTCTAATGAAGGAGTATATATTAAATATATACTCTATGATACTAAGTAAAGAAGTTGAACTAAAGGTTTCTAATCCAACTCTAAAATATTATAGAGAATTAGGTTATAATGTAAAGAGTGGTGATGTTATAGTTGTGCCAATTAGGCATTTAATGTTAAACTCCAGTGTTTTTATAAAGGCTAAATGTGATAAGTGTGAAAATGAAAAGGATATAATATATAGTGCTTATAATAAATATATTAAAAGATCCCCAGATAACAAGTATCGATGTAATAAATGTATTTTATTTATAAAAAAGGAGAGGAATATGGAGAAATACGGAGTTGAATACTATTCAATGACTGATAGTTTTAAAGAGAAGAGAAAAAAAACTATAGTTGATAGATATGGGGTTGATCATTATAATAAATTGGATATCTTTAAAGAGAAGATTAAATCATCAAACTTAGAGAAATATGGTTCAGAGTTTGCAATATGCAATAAGGATATTCGGGATAAAGTTGACATCACAAATTTAGAAAAGTACGGATATAAAAATCCACTAAAGAATGTTGAGGTATTATCTAAATCTATAAGTACGATGAATGAAAGGTATGGTGTTACCTACAGTATGCAGAGTTTAGAAATAAGAGAGAAGATCATTTTAGAATCATCAAATACTAAAAAATCTAGTATAATGAAAAAGTATGATATTATTAATATAGACTATGTTAATAATAACTACCTACTAAAATGTATTATTTGCAATAATAATTATAATATAACTCCTCATAGATTTAGAATGAGGGATAGACAAGATACTATCATTTGCACGATTTGCAACAAAGTTGATGATCATGTATCTGGGAAAGAGGTGGTGCTATTAAACTTGATAAGAGAGTATTATAAGGATGAGATTATATTAAATTCCAGAAGTATAGTAGCGCCATATGAATTAGATATTTTCCTACCTAAGCTAAATTTAGCATTTGAGTTTAATGGTATATATTGGCATTCGGAATTATATAAGGATAAGAATTATCATAGGAATAAATCGGATATGTGTGAGTCATTAGGTATACAATTAGTTCACATATGGGAAGATGATTTATCATATAAGTACGATATAATAAAATCAATGATAGTTAATAAACTAAAGTTAATAAGTAATAAAATATCTGCAAGAAAGTGTATTATAAGAGAGGTGAATACTAAATCCGTAACAGAGTTTTTGGATAGAAATCATTTACAGGGATCAGTAGGGTCAAGTATTAAAATAGGATTGTTTTATAATAATGAATTAGTTAGTTTAATGACGCTAGGTAGAAAGAGGAAAATAATGAATAACAAGGATGAGGATGGTAAATTTGAACTATTAAGATTCTGCAATAAGTTAGATACTGTTATTGTCGGGGGTGCATCAAAAATGTTTAATTATTTTATAAAAAGTTTTAATCCAGTTGAAGTTGTATCCTATGCGGATAGGAGTCACTCAAATGGTAACTTATATAAAAATCTAGGATTCAGTCTGATATCTAAAACTGAGCCTAATTACTTTTATATAATAAAAGGTATTAGAAAGCACCGATTTTCCTTTAGAAAGGATATTCTAGTCAAAGAGGGGTATGATCCTTTACAGAGTGAGAGTGATATCATGTCAGATAGGGGGATAAATAAAATTTATAATGCTGGTAATTTAAAGTTTATATATTTTAGAGAAAATATAAAAAACCATTATTGAATATTAATATATAAATCAAATAAAAACTAATATTAATCTATGATTAAAAAGAATGAGGAAACTGGTAAGGATATTAAAACGTCTTTTAAGAAGTTTTCGGATATGAATAAAAGTGGTAAGGTTGCTACAGAAGACGCTTCTGAGACAATTATACCTGATGAGGAGAGTGATCGACCAGCTTACCCTAATCTTCCAATCGATAAGACTAGGAAGCCTAAGAATGCCAGCACTCGTTATATGAAACCTCTTGCAGACAAACAGGATTATGATAAAGAAGAACTAGCATCATCAACTGATGATTTAACAGTTGAAGGTAAAAAGGTTAAGTTGTATGGTAAGGTTGCTAAATTTCCTAAAGGAACAAAAGCTTCTAAAGGATTTAACTTTCTAGAGAATGTTAAGATATCTAAGAATTCTATTTGGTATCTTATGATAGAAAAACAAGAGAATGAACTTCAAATGGTTAAGTATAACTATAAGAAAGGTGTTGACTTATCTAAATTCATTAATGAATTAAAAACCTATTATTCAAAGAAGTATTCAGCTAACAAAAATATGATTCGATTAATTGAGTCTATTGAAGTTGATGGTAACGATAAATATAGCTGGGTAAAGAACATTCCTCTTATTGAAGTAGATGGTAAGAAAATGATAACAAGGATTACAGAAGATTTAATAAAGCTACTAAGCAAATAAATAAAAAAGCTCAACAGAAATGTTGAGCTTTTTTTATGTCAAAGATTTTATATATACACTAATGAAATACATAAAGCTATTTGAGGATTTAAATAACTATGAGGAGACTAACGATTTTATATATGAGTATCTTGATTTTGATAATAAAGAAATTCTAGAGCTAGGAAAGTTAGGATTTGAGCCTATATGGGCAGGGGATGATAAGAATAAGTGCTTAGTAAATGATGATATCTGTTTGTATAAATTTCCAGATGAGTGGTATTACTTGACAGATGGTTTTAGTGATAAGTCATATAAATGCGACCAGTTTGATTCACTATTATCTTGTCTTAAAGATAAGTTTGGACTAGAAGGTGAGTATAACATCAGATTACATAGTGTAGATGAGAGCAAAGAAGAAATGAAATACATAAAAATATTTGAAACTTTTAATTTAATGTCACACCTCAAAGATAGAGGTGTTGATCCTAATAAGACGAGAGTTATTGTTGATGAAGAGAGCAATGACGTGTTCTTCTTTTTGTATAATCTGAGTGGTCAGGTAGTTGGTTATCAGAAGTATAATCCCAAGTATCAAAAGAAAGGTCAGAGAAAGTCCGCTGATCCAAGAATGGTTAAATACTATAATTGGGTTAGTGATGAGCATAAGAACAAGATGATAGCGGTATGGGGTTTAGAGAGCTATAAAGTGACTGATAAGTATTTATTCATAACTGAAGGTGTGTTTGATATAGCTCGTGCGCACGAGGTTGGTTACCCAGGTATTGCGGTTCTATGTAACGATCCAAATCCACAGTTAGGCTATTGGTTAAAAACATTACCACAAAAGAAAATTGTTATCTATGATAATGATAAAGCGGGTGAAGAACTAAAAAAATTAGGTGATTATGCTTTTTCAGTGAGCGAGGGTAAAGATTTAAATGATCTAACTCCGAGCGAAGCTAAGAAGTTTTTAGATAATATAATTTTAAAAATAGAGAATAAAATCTAAATAACTAAAAAGTCAATAGTTCTATTCCGACCATTATTAATCTTCATCCAAGACATTTTCTTTTCATATATATTGTATAGAGGAACTTCAAGATTATGACTTTCTATATCAATGAAATATAAAGTTATCTTTGTATTTCTATTACTAGAATTTATTTCAGGTATCTTGTTATAAGTATAGCAAATATCATATACCCAAACCGACGATCTACAAAATAAAAAATCACAAAATTATCTTTTTAATATACTCAACTCGCTCATCAATCTTAACATCACTTAAATCATGATAGAATATATTCTCGGTATCTAAATATGATTTGATACATCTATCTAATTGGATAATCTCTTCTTTATCCTGAAATCTTATCCCATCATCAATATTATCCAATATCGCTGGTGTGTAGAATAAGTAATCCCATTTATTTATATTCTTCAAGATTTCTTTCTGTAAATGATTTATAACAGCAATATCTTTGTTGGATAACGGAGACTTGAATAATCTTCTAAAGTAGAAATAATTTAGTAGCCCAGACGAATCGCAAATAATATACTCTTTGCTACCAATAAACATATTTTCTTTATTAGTTTGCTTATAGAATATTGTCATTTGATCTATTGGAGTGGTTGGAACTCCATATTCTGCAATAAAGTCTGTTGCGGCTTCAGATATGAATATAGAGTTCTTACCATTCTTCTTAATATCAGCATGTAGGTGTGCGGCTAGTGTGCTCTTACCTGAATTTGGTGCACCTAAAACACATAATAGCTTGGTCTTCATATTTTTTATAAGAATAATTGATTTTCCGTCATTGGGATTTAATATATATTATATATCAAATAAATAGTAAAGTTTATGATAAATGAAGTTGAATATGTTAGAGAGAATATTGAAAAAATGTCAAGGAAGGAGATTAGAGATTATTTAGGTATATCACCACAGACGCTATCGAAGTTAATGAGAGATAATGATATAATCGATAATAGAATATATAGATATTGTCCAATATGTAATGATAAGATATATTATAATGATATACAAAGTAGAATTAAAATTGAGAATATTAAGTGTAACTGCCGAAAATGTGATAAGCTAATACGGATTGATAGAAGTAAAGGTGAGAATAATCCATTCTATGGTAAACATCATAGCGAGGAGACAAAAAATTTCTGCACCTAAAACACAAGTGCAAAAGATATTCAGTTAGTACTGAGTTTAAAAAGGGTAATATAATTGAAAATAGAAAATCAAACTATGACTATTGGGTAGTAAAATATGGTAAAGAGATAGCTGATATGAAAAATATAATGTTTAAAAATAAATTATCTATAATTAATAGTGGGGATGGAAATCCTATGTTTGGTAAACCATCTCCTATTGGATCTGGTAACGGATGGAGTGGATGGTATAAAGGATGGTATTTTAGGAGCCTATTAGAACTATCATATATGATATTTGTTATTGAGAGATTTAATCTAAAATGGGATAATGGTGAAAAGAAAAAATATAAAATTGAATATGATATTAATGCAGTTAAAAGAAATTATTTTCCTGACTTCTTCATTGAAAATAAATACCTAGTTGAATGTAAGCCAAGATCGCTTTGGAATAGTGAAGTAAATAAATTAAAATTTGAAAGTGCTACTAAGTATTGTAGTGATAGAAACCTTGTCTTTAAAATTATTAACTGTAGAACTATTAAAAGGACTGAGCTTATCCAGTTATATAAGAGCGGTAGGATAAGGTTTATAGAAAAATATGAAAAGAGGATTCTATTGATGATAGAATCCTCTTAGTAAATTATTTGAAGAATTGAGCATTAGAATTTATCTTATTAATATCCTCCTGCGTAAACCAACTTGGGTTTTGTTTTAGTATATCCAGTAGCTCTTGATAATTAGATCGAGCTTCATCGATTTTCCCAACATAATAAGAAGCAGCGGAATGTGATTCTAATATTCTCCATCTGTATAAAGACTCATCAACAAACAATAGCTTTTTTGGATAAGGACTTTTATTATGGAAGTTAACTTTACAGAACTTAGTATAAAGGTAAGCCATATTCCAATCACCAACCGTTAGGTAGTGATCAACGATTACTTTAATAGATTCTCCTCTTGATGGATCCATAGCATATGCTTTAAGCAGCTCTTGATGTGTTTCGTTCCAAGGCATCTCCATCATTCGCATAATAGAGCCAACTCTCAATTGTGAGTAGTATCTTTCTTCTTCATAACCATCGGTTCTATTAACTCTATCTCGGTAATATTTAAGACTTCTTCTCCATCTTTCTTCATTCTCTTCTCTCACATTAGTGGTAGCAGAGTCGTGCCAGCTTTGTGCAGTATAGAACACCCATCTTGGGTCATTATTAGTTCTAATATATTCTTCAAATAGTGCGGCATGCTTTCTATATTTTTCAGAAATATCACCTTTCCAGGAAGCACCGATCATTTTAACATCAACAAAAACTCCCTCTGCTAGACCAGATGTAATCTGTCCGGATCCTCTATACACAATGAACTCGTGGCAGGGCCCATACCACTGGAACTCCATTGATGTCCTAAAGAAAGTATTTCTGGTATACTTCATCGCACCGATAGCGGTGTTCATCATATAAAGATCTTTATTAAATTGGTTCTTATTGAAATTAGGATCAACAACGATTGTTTCATCAGCATCGCACCACCATCCCCAAACTTGACTACCATCGAGTCCAAGTTCTTGTATAACTTCTCTTAGTTTTTCCATCGCATAATTTCTACTATTTTCGAAATTATCGAATGCTCGTTCAAATACATAAGTTGGAATGTTGTTGTCTTGTCCAAACTTTCGGATTATATCCTGTGTGCCATCAGTTGAACCAGTATCGTTTATAACGATTAAGTCGGTGATTTGTGCAGCAGATTCTAACATTTTAAGAATACAGTGTGCCTCATCTTTGACAATTGTATTTAGGGCTAATTTTACCATTTTATACTATAATTTTTTATTTATAGTATAAAATAATATTATAGTTTATATGTTTTTTATTTGCCAGGCTATGAGTGTATTTATCATAAGCGCAGCAATTGTCATTGGGCCGACACCTCCTGGAACAGGAGTTATCCAAGAGCATTTACTAGCAACGCTTGTATATTCAACATCACCAACTAACTTACCATTGTCTAATCTGTTTATACCAACATCAATAACAACAGCACCTTCCTTTATCATATCACCAGTAAGAAAGTCTTTCTTACCAACAGCTACAATAACGATATCAGCGAGCTTTACTTGTTGTAGTAATAGTTCTCTTGGAGTATTTATATGTGTTAGTGTTACAGTTGCATTACCAACTGTAAAGTCGTTAGACAACATGATTGATATTGGCTTACCAACTATATTACTTCTACCGATAACAACACAGTGTTTGCCCATTGTCTCAATCTGATAGAACTCTAATAGCTTACATATACCATAGGCAGTTGCTGGTCTAAATGACTTCTGACCTAATGACATTCTACCAAAGTTCGACGGATGAAATCCATCGATATCTTTATCAGGTGATATTGCATTTATCACCTTATTTGTATCAATATGTTGTGGTAGTGGAAGTTGGACGATAACACCATGTGTGGTATCGTCTTGGTTAACCTTATTAATTTTTTCTAATAATTCTTGCTCGGTAACGTCATCATCATATCGAATGAGTTCTTCTTCAAATCCAGCATCTATACAAGCCTTTCTCTTTGCTCTGACATAGGTTTCACTTGCTTGGCTATTACCTACTAAAATAATGCACATCTTAGGTATACCTAGATGTGCATTATTAATGACTTCTTTATTGATATTATTAATTAAGTGCTTTGAAGCAGCTATACCATCTAATATATTCATTGTTAATTCAATCTTTTTTCATATCCTTTAATTAAGAACTGTATGTTCTCTTTACCAACTGTGTTTGCGGAATGCACGTTCCAATTTGGAATTGGAATTCCGCTATCCCAGCAATAGTCACACATCCATTTAGCACAATCATACCCAGTGTATTCTCTATCGTCTTTGTCGTAGTATTCTCTCCATTCTACAACATCTGAGTTCATCTGTCCAATAAGCCCATAGTGTTCAGTGGATAAGTCATGATCAAATGATACAACATCCGGTAAGCCGTTTAGTTCTATCCACTTTACAAACTCATGGTAGCTTCTACTTTTTTATTATCCTATTAATTCGTTAATACTCTTTTTTTGTGAGATTGCTTCGATAGTGTTAGCTAACAGTTTAACACAAGAGATAACTTTTAGCTTACTGTTTTCATTTACTTTATTAGAAGCAGTTGGGATTGTATCTGATACAATCAGTTCACTTAAACAAGAATCAGTTAAGTTCTTTGAATATCCCTTATCACCATTTCCACTTAAAACAGCGTGAGTAGTTATTGCGGATACTGATTTAGCACCATGTGCCATAACTAATTCAGAAGCTTTTTTAACAGTGCCTAGGGTATCTCCTAAATCATCTACGATAATTACATTTTTACCGTCAACATCACCAACTAGTTCCATTGAGTGAACCACGTTTGGTTTCAATCTTTTCTTGTTAATCATAGCAAATGACGCGTCAGGAAATGCTTTACAAAAATCGGAAGCTCTTTTAACAGCACCTTGGTCAGGTGACATGATACAAAGGTTATCTAACCTAAGAGATTTTACATAGCTTGTAAATATCTTGCTACCGTTCAGGTGGATAACTGGTATGTTATAGAAGCCTTGAATTGCAGCAGCGTGTAAGTCAATTGTAACTAATCTGCTGATACCAGATTTCTCTAACATATCTGAAATCATTTTACTACCGATTGAAGATCGTAATCTATCAATTCTATCTTGTCTTGAATAAGGAAGATATGGGGCAACTAATGTGATAGATGTGCAACCTGCTCTCTTGGCAGCATCAACCATTAGTAATGTTTCGATTATCAAATCTGAGTTATACATAGATTGTATGATGAATACTTCCTCACTTCTTACTGATTCGGTATATCTTGGAAGAATTTCACCATCGGAAAATCTTTCTATCACGATATTATTTGGTATTTCAAAATACTTTGAGAAGAGTGACTTCATATCATCTGATATAGATGTTCCAAAGAAAATTTTCATATTATAAATTTTATTTTTTAACGATATAATCAATTAGTGATTCTCTATAATTAACCAGAGTTGGGTTATAATTTTTCTTGTAAGAATTTAGAAAGTGTTTAATTTTTAGTCTGTATTTTCTAGAGCCATCTGCTTTAACTGCTCTCTTATGGCTTATCCATCTAAATAGAACTGAGTATTGAGCTTTAAGTGAGAGACTGTTCCACCACACTAAATCTAATCCAATTAGCCTCTTTTCAAAAGAATTGTGCATCTTTCGATACATCTTTGTTCTATCTTCTCTGCTTGTCTTAACCCTAATCATAATGCAAATATACGGTTTTTTTAAACAAAATAAGGCATAGTTTTATCTATGCCTTATTTGGTAAGTGTTTCATTAATTTTTTTAACAAATTTTGAGTCTTTTAACATTTCTTTAAGATTAGTTTGTAGAGCCAAAACCTCCTGTTCCTCTTTCAGTGTCACTTAATTCTTGAACCTCGTCAAATTCAATCTGAGGATAAGGTAGTATCATGATTTGTCCTACTCTCTCACCAACTGAATATAGTTTTGGTGCGGGATATTGATTGGTTGTTTTAAACCTTAAACAAATCTCACCTCTGTATGCGCTATCAATAACCCCAACGGAATTACATAGTAATAAATCTTTTTTAGAGTTACTACTTCTTGGGAAGAGTAAGCCAACATATCCTTCTGGTATTTCAACTGCAATCCCAGTTTTATATTCAACATAATCAACCGTTGTTTCCATTGAAACAGCCGTTAAGTCCATACCAGCATCTCCTGGTTTAGCATAGCACGGTAGTTGAGCATCTGGGTGTAATCTCTTTAGTCTAACTTTCATTTTAACTTTTTTATTATTATATGATACAACATCGGATAGTTTATAAAATCGATATTACTTTTTTAATATATAGTTTATTAAAATAATTTTAATTATGAGTAAGTATGTAAAGAGTTTTGAATCATATAGGTTAGAAAGAAATTTAGGTTTAGAACCTGTTAATGAAGAATTTCTTGGTAAGATAATTAAAGGTGCTTTGTCGAAGTTATTTCAAGCATTTGCTGCCCCATTTAAAGATTTAGTAAATGATATTAAAAATGCTTTTAAAGAAGATGATCCTAATTCTATTAAGAATGTTCTTCTAACTAATCTAAATCAAGCAATTGATGCTGCTCAGAAAATGATAAGAACTCCTGATATCAAACAAGTATCGGATGTTACTGCTATAATTGATAATTTTAAAACTACCTTGACTGACTTAGCTAATAATATTGGTAAGGATTTCACAACAGCAATTAAGGATAAGGGTCAATCAGCGGGTGCGCTTGCAATTGCTAAAGCAGTTTTACTAGGTGATAAGAATGCTGGATGGACGGGAGTTGTTGGTGTTTTAGATAATCCAAATTATAAATATTCAGTTAATAAATATAGAGAAGCTATTACAGACGCAACAAAGGGTAAAGGTAATCAAGAGTTAAAGATTGCACAAGATACTGCATTTAAGTTTTTTGATAACTTTCAGAAGGATATAGTAGTGCAATTAAATAAAGAATTAACCGAAGAAGAATTAAAGAAAATATATGATACTGCTAAACAAGCTGGAGGTGGCGGAGCTGCCGAGGGTAAGATTGTTTTAGATTGGGGTGATGTAGATGTATCTATATCTCCATTAGACGTAGAAGAATGTAAGAAGCTTTATAATTCCGACAAAGGTGGGTTCAAGGTTGTTTCATCTAAGTCTAAATTATTATTAGCAAATGATATTGTTAAGATATCAGGAGAAGCTAAAAAAGGATCGCCAGTTACGATGACAGATGTTTATAGAAACAACGTGAAAACTAAGGTAAATAATCAAGATGAGTATAAGACAGGTAATCTAACCGCTATAAAAGTGGATGGTAAAGATGTTGAGAACTATGCTTTTAGTGGAACAGAGGGTGAGGAAAATGCAGATAAAAAAGGTGAGATAACAAATAAACTTAAAGAAATAGCTAATAAGCCTGAGGATATTAAAAGAGTTGATAATTTTCTTGATTTCGTTAAAAAAGGAGATGAGGAAAAAATGAAAGAAGTGGAAAAAATAATAAGTGGTGAAGCTCAAGCAGGTGCACCAGCACCAGCAGCGACACCAACCGCATAATATGAACAAGACTGATATTAAAAGATACAATAAAATCTATGCTAAGATTGACTCTATTGCAAAAGAAGGTGTTAATGGTATTATAGATTATCGTGGATATATTGATGAGGTTATTACTAACAATCAATTTTATATCCTTCAATATGTTCTTGAGAGAAAGTATAAGGTAAATACTGTTCACTTGAGTGTGCCTGATATAAAGTCAGAAGGTGTGTATAACATAATTAGACTCGCTACAAATTCACAACTTCAAGATGATATATTCAAATTATATAAAGAGTATAATGTTTATCAACTTGGTGCAGATATTTATCAAAATAATACTGTAATCGGCAGCTTAGAAGAAAGAGTTGTTAGTTTAACACTAACAGAACTTATAGTATATCATAATCAGGATGAGGTCGTTTTAGTGTTAGATGACCCAAATACAACATTATCTACTAAGTATAGAACAGGCATTAATTATCTGGTGAGTCATATCCAATAAGTAACTTTTGTAGTATGTTGTTTCTTTTATATATTTTCTTATAATCTAAAAAATCTAAATACTTATTATATTTTCTTTCTAATCTCATACCTACTGAGTTCGTATAAATGAACTCACAAGTTTTATAAATTGATAAAGAGTCTTTGATAAAGAGTTGTGAAGATTCACCTCTATATTAACTAATAAGAGTTTCGTTTAGATATTTTTCTAACGTGTCGGTAAAATCTTTGGTTTTGTATATTTTTGCATCCTCATATGATGGTATGTGAACAAGGTATGATGATTTTACATCAATATTATATTCTCTTAATATAAGTCTATATAGACTAACCTGTATTGAATATTCATTAAGGTGGTTTTTATAATGGTCATTAAATGGATATAGTAATTTCTCAAACCTTCCATCTTTATGATCATCGTGTGTCCATTTAGAGTTTGATTTCCAATCAAGTATGTACAGGTTGCCATTATACTCAAATATCCCATCAAACATACCAGCTATGCGCCATTTTTTAGAAAATACACGCTGCTCAAATTTTATTGGAGTTAGTTTATATAGTTGAGTAGAGTAAATTTTATTAAATTTGTTGATTCTATCAATTATATCAATATCCACTGGCAATTCTTGCCAAACTTTATTAAAGTAGTTTTCAATCCAATTATGAGTAGCTGTTCCAATTTCATTAGCTCTATCATTTAGCTGCTTCCACTCTGCTAATATCTCTGCTTGTGGTTTTCCACTCTCATCTGCCTTATATTTTGACCAGTATTCGGTGTCAAATTTCTCATGAAATTGAGAAATGAATTGTGTAACGGAGATGAAGTGTTCTCCATTATAAGTGTATTTGTGCTTATAAGGATCAAACTTAAAGTTTTTATCATTAAACACTTTTAATTTATCTAAAATAGTATCTACCATTACTGTATATATAATAATGTTATATATTAGTTTAGGTATGTAAAAATTTTATATATAGATAATAAATTAAAAAAGTATATGAAATATATTATCAATTTTGAACAGTTAAAAGTATCGGAAAATCTAAAATATCATATTCAGAATGATATTTCTGTATTCGAGAATATATTCCGATCCGGATCTGAATCATTTAATAGTCTATTAAATGAGGCTCGAGAGCTTTATAAAAAAGGTGTATTGGAAATATGTGATGATGATAAAGTCTTTTTTGACGAAACCGATTTAGGTATTTTTGATTACTTTGAAGGGGTTCTAGTTCCTTTGGATTTACCACAAATTGAAGATTTAAATGAAGCAGAATATCATGGTAAGGAAGTTAAATTGAATAAGCCATCCAGAAGCTCCGGTCCAAAGAAGTATAAGGTTTATGTTAAGAATCCAAAGACAGGTAAAGTCATCAAGGTTAATTTTGGAGATAAGAAAGGTGGATTAACAGCTAAGATTAATAATCCTGAGGCGAGGAAGAGATATAAGAAACGTCACGCAGGCGACAAAATACACGACAAAACAAAGGCTGGTTATTGGTCAATGCGTTTACCTAGATATACCAAAGCATTAGGTTTAGCGGGAGGTGGTAATACTTATTGGTAAAAATAAATATATTATATGTTTCCATTTATAGAAGAGAATGTTACTAACTATTGTATAAGAACATTTAGTAGTGATGTAGATGTAGATGAATTAGTTTGGCATCGTGATCGTGAAGATCGTTTAGTAGAATGTTTAGTAGAGACAGATTGGAAGTTCCAGATGGATAATGAACTACCTATTGACTTCAGTAAGCCGATATTCATAAAGGCTGAATCTTATCATAGAGTTATTAAGGGTAAGGGTGATTTAGTGTTGAAAATAGTTAAATTTTAGACCAATCGTTAAATAGTGCTTTGTTGTAGGAGCCAAAAGAGCCAGCAAATAAGTCTTCCCATGTAACCCAAGCAACTCTACCGGATTCGGTAGTATTAAATACTTCTGGGATATCACCAATTATTTCACATAGAAATGTTTTGGCTACGAAGTTATCTTCTACTCTTTCAAATATTTCTGATATAACTCTAATATCTTCACCAGTTTCTTCTTTTGTTTCTCTTATAACTGCTTCTTCAAATGTTTCACCTGGTTCTAGCTTACCACCTGGTAAACCCATGTCAGCATGATTATCTTTTCGTGATACACCTAATACTTTACCATCATGTAATATGAGTGACATTGCACCGCCTTTAATTTGTTTCATATTGCAAATATACGAAATTTTTTTGAGACCTGGATGGGAATCGAACCCACGTTACGAATTTTAGAGATTCGTGACTTACCATTAGTCCACCGGGTCAGTTTTAGCCTATAAATTTGTTAATTTTTTCCTCTCTAATTGAAACGAGAATTCTGTTATGATAAAGTGTCTTTACAACCAAATCATATACTTCGGGTGAAGCTTTCTTCCTACTTGGATTTTTTTCTATATCGTGATAGTTAACATATATCTCTATCATATCTCCTAGAACTTTTCTAGATTTAGAGAAAACAAACGCACCATTAAAGGCGGTTGGATTATCATTAGAATGTGCAGTAAGTTCATTTACCCTCTCAAAGTCAAGTATTAAATCTAACATACTATTATTAGTATTACTTTTAAAAAGTTTATTTTAAATAAATAAGCCCAGTAAAACTGAGCTTATTTTTAATTTTCATCAACATCACCACCATAATCTCGAAACTTGATTGTTGGGTCTTGTTTCCTTAACCATTCTCTCGCAGCTTCTAATCTTTTAGTGCAATTCTCAATATATCTTTTTATTTGTTCATATTTATCTAACTTAAGTAAAGCGGCATCAAAGTTTTCCATCGTTCCGTAATTCTTTATTATTTCTTCCTTTGATAGCTCTTTAAGTCTTCTAGCCTTATCAAGGTTCATAACAAATGGAAACTCTGGGTTATTCTTATACTTTATAGCAAAGTCTCTTACAGAATCTGAACTCATAAATACTTTATATAACTCATCAACCTTTTCTGCTTTCTCATATAAGTAATCTCTTATAATCGAGATGATTCTATTGATTCTCTTATGTGTTTGAACATCTTCTTCTGGAACTTGTCCTAATACATCATCAATTCTGTCTTCAGTAATATACTTAATAATCATATTCTCTCTATATAAGTCATTGGTCAAGACACCGTGTAATGATTGGTATTCGGATGTTTTGATTTTTATCATCCTACCATTATCAAATGTTATTACCCACCCTTCTTTACCTGTTTCGGTTTCTGACATTTTAATCAACTCATCGAGTGATTTCTCATCTACAAATGGAGCAATTTTTATATCACCTATCTTATCTAAATAATCTTTAATATCTAAATGATTTCCGTTCGAATCTCTAAGTCTCAATAGTATTAATTCCTCTTTATCATACCTAAGAACTATTCTATTTGCTGGTGATACATATTCAAATATAGCAGTAATGTCATTATTGAGTGACCAATCCACAAATTTTTTAATATTTGCATTTGTTTTATATACACTATTTATACCATTTGCTTGACTATTATCAAATCCCATTTTTGACTTACCAACTACTTCGCCATTTGGTAACATTATAAATGATGCTATTGATCCATCCTCCTTATTTCCAATTGATTTTATCTTATAATTTTTAACAACAGAATACATTGATTCTGGAACTTGATTCAAGTTAAAGAATTTCTCCAGTAGAATATATCTCTTGTATAAGGATCCATTTGTATTAAAAACAAAGGATAATCCTCTCAATTCCAATCCAGATATATCTGGATTGGAAGGTAATGGATTGATAAAATCACTATACTTTGCTAATCTATAATTAAAAATGCTTACTGGATAACCATGTATAACTAGTTTAGATTCATAGAAAGGGGAATTATCCTGTGAGCATATCTCAACACACTCCTCATATGTTGGGATTCTATTTGAGTTTTTCATTTCATTTAAGAAGTTAATATATTTAAGTATTTTCATATAATTATTATTTTTACATATGTGAGAAAATATCATCTCTCCATTCATTTTTGCGAGCAGCAGAATAAGCACCAGGTGAGCCTTTTTCGAACTCATATCTGGACTTGTACTTTAACGCTTCTTCTTGACATCTTTCTTTAGTCCAATAGCCCTTTTTATTTCTATCCTTCAATACCATATGTGTGCAAATATCTTCCATCCACTTATTTTTATAAGCAGACACACAACATGCACTTGAATTTTTTAGGAAGTCTTTTTTATTTTTATACTTTAATGCTTCCTCTTGGCATCTATCCTTTGTCCATATTGGCACACTATTACCACCAATTGAACCACATTTAACTTTATTTAGTATTATCCATCCATTTTTCTCATAATCCTTTTTGACTATTTCTTCCAACTTTGAAGCAGCATTAACATCAATATAGTCGCTTATCTGTTTGACTTCTGGTATAATCCCGTGTTTTTTAATATGACTTAGCACACTACTCTTATTATGAATAACATCCTTTATATGATTACTGAATCTATTTTCATAATCATATGAAAGTCCAATATAGGCATGATTATCAGGAAACTCAATTGCATAAATACATCTTCTATGTTTGTTTCCAATAACTATCATATGCGAACACACGTCATCTATCCAACCCATTTGGTGTGATCTAAAATAAGCACTAGATGACCCCTTTTGGAATTCGGACCTATGTTTATACATCGACGCTTCTTCTTGACATCTTTCTTTTGTCCAATAACCAAGTGGCTTATTTTTCATATTCATATGAGAACAGATTTCATCCAACCAATTATTTTCACAACATTTCATATAAGCACTACCGGATCCTATCCGAAATTCATTTCTAGACTCATACTTCAATGCTTCTTCTTGACATCTTTCTTTTGTCCAATATCCGGCTTTTTTTTTATTATTTTCTCCGTAAAATTCATCCAACCAATTATTTTTCGTAGAAAAGTCGTAAGCCGACCGGTTATTCATAAAAAACTCATATCTCGTTTTATACATCAACGCAATTTCCAAGCACTTCTCTTTTGTCCATCTTATTTTACCTTCATTGATAAATTGTGAATATTTAACTAGATTTCTCATATATCTATATATTCAAATATTTATTTTATAATTTTATAATTGAACTATTTAGTTATATTTAATATATATCTTTTATTTATAAGTGAAGTATCATTCATATTCATCTCTATTTAGTAATCTTCTTAAATATACTATAACATATAATATTAGTATCTAGATGATAGTAATATTCTAAAATATCATCATTCAGAAATACTAGTTTAAATTTATTAGTGCTATCTGAATTTGAATTATGATAGTGTGCTATCAGTTAATTGATAAGTTCCTCTATATGTTATTGTATTTGGTGATAACATGTTTGAATATCCTTGATATGTATTATCAAGGTTAAACTTTATATATTCACTTCTAGACTGTATTTTTGTAGTAATGTAGGTTGGATAGTGTGTTACTATGCTATCTTTTTCATATATCCACATTTTTCGCAATGTTTGTGTAGAAGGATCAGGACCTGTTTTTCCAACATCTTTATTACAACTTGTGACTACTAACAATAAGACTATTAACTTTTTCATATCTAACTTTTTTAATTTATTTTTGACTAACTTTATTTTACTTTTTACAATATTGTGATCCAATGGTGTGATATTTGTCAAAAAGTTCTTCGATTGTATCAATTCCTGTATATATCCCATTATGATATATGACACTAAACTTTACTGTAATTGTGCCTCTAGTAGAATCAGTCGATATGACTAAACCACAATTTGGAATATACTCACCATCTGTTATAGGAATATTTGTTGCTTCTTTACCACAACTTATTAGTGCAATAGCAAGAACTGATAATAATTTTTTCATTTTACAAATTATTTTTTAGATAGCTATGAACCGGCTAACCAGTGACGATCTTATTTATGTCTTAATCTCATTTAACTTATCTCTATATATCTCCAGTTTATTAATAACTGAATCATAGTTTTTTCTTAATTTCTTATACTCAATAGCCTTTCTACTTAAAAGTGTATCTCTATCGATTATAGTAGAAGATAAATTACTTTTTAGTGTATCTATCTGCGCCTGATATGGTTTGATTGTCTCTTTCTTTAGAGAATCAATACTATAAACCTCGGTAGATTTGATCTTATTCGGATCAGCTACTGGATCTTTTATAGTTGACTTGTAGAATACATAAGACAAATAAACTGTTGCGATAACGATTACACTAGCGGTAACGAATAATATTCTTGTTTGTTTCATATTTTTATTTCTTTTTATTTTTTCTTATATGCCATTTCCATCTGTTTAGATGTTCATCAGCACTATCCATCAATATTTGATATTGACTTCTAACTGAAAGGACGACATCACTACTCCAATCAATCCCCGAATCATTTATGTTTTTTAAACACATTTTTATTTCATCAGTATTATCATCAAGTATATTTCTTAGGTAAGCTGCGGCAAGATGTGCCAAAAGATCATTAGCTTTTTTCCTAATTTCACCTCTTGAGAATCCTTCAAATTTATTTATCATACTATCTTATTTATTTGATACTCTCTCCATTTATCCAATGGTAAACTAAGTATTCTTGTTATTTCTTTAAGTTCATTGTTGTGTAGGATAACGTTTTCTTTTATCTTCTCGTTATACAACTCCACATTTATGATGACATTCATAAAGAGTGCATTTAGATGTGACAGTATTTGTAATCTCTTTATCTTGGAGCTGACCATATTAATATCCTTTTGAATATCAACTTGTTCGAGGTTGCATACTTTCGTAAAGATTTTATTTCCCGTCATTATTACATCATCCATATTACCTGTTTAGTTTAGCTTTAACCCAGTTTCTACTCCAGTGCTGATCGGTAGTGACGTGATTTGGACGAACCCATTTAGCAACGTTTTGTGCGAAATCATCATTGTGAAACATTGCTGCATTTCTAACAACAATACCTTCTCTTATACCACCGAGTTTGGATGGTTGATTAGCCAAATTTTCAGTCAATTGCTTTAATTCTTTTTCAGAATTTACAACCCCTTTAAATAATACTGGCACAGTTGGTATATCCAATAGATATGAATATTCCTCAACACCTTCCCAAGGAATCCAAACATTATTGTCTCTAACACCAAACAGGTAGAAATAGGATTCTAAGTTAGAATATTCTATTGAATGTATTCCATACATACCTTCACCGAATAAAAAAACATCATCTGAGATGTCATTTTTTATTCTATGATATAGATTCCACGCTTCTCTATCCCAAGGATTCCTTGTAAAATCAGCATGCGACCTACCATAAACACCCTTATTTTTAATGCCGGTATTAGAGCCATCAAGCTTTTCTGTTATGACAACATCAATACCAATCAATGATTCAACTGAATCAGTGATTTTATCGTCAGAGGTAGCACCTGGTGACCAGCTTAAATGATATGTTCGATTATACTTAGACATAGGTGCAAATATATATTATTTTTTTAATATATAGAAATATAATATGAAATACATTTTAGAATACAATAATCACACTAGTTATTACGAGGATATTACGGATTCTCATCAAAACTATCAAATGCAGCAGTATTTACAAGGAATTGATGATAAAAAAAAGACTGTTAAATTATCTAAACGCGAATTCGACGTATTACGAGATTTAGAATCTAGTCACACTAACGTAGATTCACTTGAATTAGATGAAAGTAGTTACGATGAGGTATCGGGGTCGATGAATACATATACAAGTGGTGTATATTATCTAAATATAGAAAAGTGTGACGATGATTGGTTTTATGTTCAAATAGGAAAGTTTGAGAGAAGTAAAAAGAATTCTTATTTTAAATGTGATCAAATTGATGGTGTATTGAAATTACTTGAGGATTGTGCAGATAATAAGTTGGATATTGATGGGTATGTAAAAGAGTCAGTTGGATATATTGATGTTACGGATGTTTTTAGCTTTACCACCGGAGCTGATGATAACAAAAGTTATTTGAGTTTATCAGACAAAGAGTATCGTAGTATTAAAAGTATTGATGCACTTATTACGGAAATAAGTGGCACACATCCATCTGGGCAACCTATGTTTCAGTTTTTAGATCATTACTTCTGTGTTGTTAAGAAAAGAGATGAATGGTATTATGTTGAATTCAGAGAAATTGAGAAACGTAATAAAAAAGTATTTAAGTGTGATCAGTTTGATAGCTTATTAAGCTGTATTAAAGATAACCTTAAGTTGTTTTATATAGAGTATAATTTTGATAAACTAGATGAGTCTGTAACCTTTTTTAATAGCAATTCATACTACATCACTTGTAGCAGTCAAGAACTATCCGATTTAGTCGATACTAATGATTTTATTCACTTATCGAAGTTAGATAAGGATATGATATTATCTATCGGATTAGTAGAGATAGATCCTGATGATAGATACAAATGGTGTGAATTTAAAGTAAATAAGCAATTTGACTCGGGTGATTCGCTTTATTTGTTTTCAGTGTGGAAATGTGATGATGAGTGGTTTTACTTAGAGCTGGGTAATCAGGTTAACGGATATAGTAATATTTGTTTCAAATGTGATCAGATTGATGGATTGGTTAGGTGCATAGAGGATTGTTTAACTGGACAATTTGACGATAAGATTGATGATTTAAATGAGAGTATAGTAGTTGATGATGTAACATTATACAAGATTGTCACCGAGGATGACTTCAAGGAGTTTGTAGCAGATAAAAAGGATAAATTATTATCAAATAGTCAAATTAGAAAGATTAACGATTTATTTTACTTTAGAGAGTGGAATAATGATTATGATTTTGCGACTGCTTATGTAAATAATAATTCATGTATTGGTATATGGGCAGATATTGATGAGTGGTTCTATGTATCTGGGTTAGAAAGGATTTTTGGCTATGATAATTATTCAGACCATGCTATCTTTAGGAGACAATATGCGGTGTGTGATTCATTTGAAGGGTTGATCAACTATTTGTATTACATGTGTGGTAAATTAGGATTGGTTAGAGAACCAAGGGAAATATTAGAATCACATAGTGTTGAGAAGCTATACTATGATATGGATGAGGATGATTGGAGAGATGAAGTTAGGTTGCTTTTTGGGGAAAAATGCTCTTTGAGTGAGAAACAAGTTAATGAGCTGAATGTTTTATTCAAAATACACTATTGGAAGAATGTTGGAGCTTCATTAGATTGCACAAATCTTTATATTAGGTTTGATAATCACCTAAAAGAATTTGAGTTGTATCACGGCGCTGATGAATGGTTTTATGTTAAGGGGTATGTAGAAGTGGCTCCGAATAGAATAGTAGATGAATATATTAAGTGTGATCAATGGGATGGATTGGTTGCTTATTTAACTGATTCCCTAGGTAAATTTGGCTGTGTTAAAAATCAAATGTTATCCGAATCGGTTCTCTACTCAAAAGTGATTGAGGATGATATTAATACGATAGACGATGACCAAAAGGGTCTAGACTTTACAGATAAAGAAAAAGATGAGATATCAAGGGCATTGATATCCGTGGATTATAAAGGTAGACATATAGTAAATGCCTTTGATATTCAATACCGGAAGATTCAGGTATATAGAAGTTATCCAGAGAGTGCAGTTATATTTTATGAGCATAATATACCTAAAAAAATGTCAGGTAAAATTCTTTTTTGTATTATAAAATGTAGTGATGAGTATTACTTCGTTAAAGAACATGGTAGTGATCTAAAGGTAACTTGGTATAAGTGTGATCAACTGGATGGGCTTATTAGTTTTTTAACTGAAAGAAAGAATAAAATATTACTAGAATCTATCTATCTTGAGATTGATAGACTATTAATGTTAAATGAATCTATCGATATCTCTGATAGAGTTAAGTCAGTAATGTCCAAAATCAAAAGTCTACCATCAAATGTTAAGAGGAAGGCATTAATATATCTAATTACTTCATTATTATCAATAGCTTCATTCCAAACTGTTTATAATGCAATTTTAAATACTAAAGATGAAGATGCAATTGAACTGTGTCGGACTAAGGAAGATACTTTTAAAGATCCTCTACAAATGAGTTGTTCACAAAAGGGTATTGATCATATTAAGAAAGAAGAAAGTCTTAAATTGAAAGGTTATAAGTTAGGAGATGGTATGATAACCATTGGATGGGGTCATGCTGAGAAGATTGCGCATTCTAAATTCAGAGTGGGTCAGGTTATATCTAGACAGCTTGCACAAAAATTATTTGATGAGGATTTAGAAGATGCGGAAGATGGGGTTAAGAGAATATTTGTAGAGTGGAAAAAGAAAGGAATTTACAGAAAGCTAACACAGGATCAGTATGATGTTTTGGTATCAATGACATTCAATATGGGTATAGGCTCATTGAGAACAAGTGATATGATAAAAAGTATAAAGCACGGTGATTTAAAAACTGCGGGTGAAGAAATAACGGTAACTAACATAAGTGATAAGTTTCCTGGTTTGGAACTAAGGAGAGCTAAGGAGTCTAAGATGTTTTTGTCTTATCTAGGTTCTATATAAAAATATAATAAAATTATGCGGTATATAAACAAGTTTAATGAGTCCTTAGAGTCAAAGGAAAAACATCCAGTGACTTTTTATCAAGTATTGAAAAATACTTTGTAGAGACATTACCAAGAAATACAGAAACTTGTATCTTATTAGAAGATGCAGAATCTGCAATGATTGAGTTTGCCAAATATCATGTTAGAAAGGCAGTAAAAGAACAAATCAGGTTAGAGAATGATAGGTCAGATGAGTCTGATTTAGAAGATATGACAGATGAGGCGTTGGAACACACATATCCGTTATTGGCAGGTCCGAGTCCATTAGGTATGGCTATTAAAGGTATAAAAATAACCGCAACACTTGTCGCGGCTATTAGTGCAATTGATGCTATTTTGGATTCCGGATTGTTAGCTCATTCACATGAAGAACACACTGATGATAAACACGAGGCACCTGAACAAGCACAAAGTGTTGCGCCAGAGCAAAAAGCCACAACACAACCCGAACCTGTAAAAGTTACTACAAACTAGACATTTTAATTTAGTAACAATAGTTGTATCTACTATAAGACTCTTCAACATCAGCTGGTACTCTTTCTATTGGTAATTCATCCCAATCTATTTCAAGACAAGCGTTTGCTAGTCTTTCTAAGTGATCCATATCTTGGTACTCTTGAAATGTATGTTCATTATAATATCCAACAGACAAATTAGTACATTCTGGATAAAGACCTATAAACTGTAATGAGTCGGTGGATCCTGCTTTATCATCGAGTTGATAGTTAAGTCCAAAGTCGAATAGTTTATCAGCAAGTGCATTAGCGAATTTATCTGAACAACAACGGTTTTGACGTTGATGTGTTGCAATAGATGTTGTACCTCTTTTATCAAAAGCAATAACCTTCTTTATATGTGGTAAAATTCTTTTTTTGTGATTCTTAGCAGTTTTTTTAGAACCAAGACAACCACGTTCTTCGCCAAGGAAAAAGTAGTATAATCCAGGTATGCTATTTTCTATCATATTCAATAGTATAACAACACCTGCTTTATCATCAGCGCCTAAGATGCTTTTACCATCAGTCATTATTTTATTGTCCTCAATGACGTGATTTACCTCTCTTCTAAGATAATCATATGTATCTAGGTGACAAGTAAACATAGTATCACTATATCCAACTTGTACATATAGATTTCCGAATTCGTCAATATGAAGGTTATTTGGCAACAGTTCCATTACACGATGTTCGTCACCGTGTGGATAAGTTGAACGTGTTAGTTCCAAAAATTTTTTTCTAATGTTCATTGAGCAGAATTTATGTAATTTCAACAAATATAGTAATAATTGTGGTGGTTACCAGATAAAACCATATTTTTGTAAAAAATTATTAATATATAGTGTCATGGAACATATACTATTCAAAGATTTAATAAATGAGGCTAAATCAAAAAGTGGCTTACTATCCTATATATCTAATAAGTTTAGAGGTCCCAAAAAGAAAAGAGTCTTATTTCTTCAATTCAATATGAAAATTGATACTCACGGAGTTGAAGATACTAAAAACTTTCTACACGGGGCAAAAACGTCAGAAGAGTTATTCAGGTCTGTCTTAAAAGAAAAGGATCCTACTGTTGATGTTCATTTTGCATCATATTCTGATGTATATCGTGTATCAGAGGGATTTATATGTGACGAAATAAACTTAAAGAATTATAACTTTGTATTCTTTGGATTTGTTTCCAAACATGGTACGACACCACAATTAATACAATCATATCTAACAAGATATAAGGTTCCATTTTTAAGATATGAATCATTTGGAATATATGATTCTAAAGCTTGGGGAATGGAGTTGGTTGAATCATTAGGATATCCTTATATACCTTCTATTGTTACTCAATCTTTGAATCCAAGAGTATTAAAAGAAGTTGATAAATTCGGATACCCTGTAATTGTTAAAGACCCTGTTCTTGATAGGGGAACAGGTGTTGAAAAAGTTGATAGCGAGAAAGCATTGAAATCTAAGTTTAAGTTTAATAGAAATCAGTTAATGATTCAGAAGTTTATACCAAATGATGGTGACTTTAGGGTTATAACAATGAAGAATAAAATGGAGTTGGTTATTAAACGTCAGGTAACAAGTAAAACAGAATTCAGGAGTAATGTTGCCTTAGGTGGTAAAGCTGTACCAGCTAGTCTACCAAAAGGTATTATAAGTATGTGTGAAGATATATCTCATCATGTGAATTGTGATATTGTTGGGTTTGATATCTTAGAAGATTCAGTGACAGGAAAGTTCTATGTAATGGAGGTAAATATATCCCCACACTTTGCAACATTCTGTTTAGTAAGTAATGTTAATCTACCAAGTATAATAGGTGATTATATAATTGATCACATAACAAAATAAAAAAAGAGTTCAGAAATTTCTGAACTCTTTTTTTTACTTCTTCTTTTTACTTTTAACAATTTCATCAATTATACCATACTCTAAAGCTTCCTTAGCATTTAACCAGTAATCTCTATCACCATCTTTTTGAACTTTCTCATAGTTCTGTCCGGTTCTATCAGAAATTATATCATAGAGTTCTTTTTTAAGTGAGTTAATTTGTTTTGCATCTATCTCAATATCAGATGCTTGTGCAAATCCAATATATGATAGTGGTTGATGTATCATTGTTCTTGCTCTTTTAAGAGATTTTCTCTTCCCTTTAGTTCCACTACATAAAATAATGGATGCCATTGATGCGGCTAATCCAGTGTTTACGGTAACAATATCTGGTGCTATGTATTCCATTGTATCCAATAGTCCTAGTCCAGCATATACGGATCCACCCGGGCTGTTTATATACATCTTTATATCTTCAGTACCCAGTGATTCTAAGTAGATTAGATGTGCTTTAAGTGTCTCACATAGGAAGTCATCCATTTCACCAGAGAGAATAATAATTCTATCTTTGAGTAATTTGTTAAAAACATCAACTGGTGGCATCATCATTGGATCATCGATGAAGTTAGAAGATACTTTTTTATATTGGTCGATATAGGCAGAGCTTATGTTTTTACTTCGTAGGAATTTAGAAAAATCTTCTTTCATCGTAATTTACTGTTTTTTATTTTATAGGATCATTTTATAATATTGTTTATCAAAATATGAAATTAGAAATTTAATATATAAAAGAAAAATATTATAAAATGAAAACTACAATTGAAATTAACGGTTACGAAATAGTAATTGAAGAAGTAGATGGTGCTATATCAGTTAGTGCTTTAAAAGAAGGAGAAGCTGTTGAAGAATTTACACTTGAGCCAGTAGAAGGTGGTGAAGAAGGTGGTGAAGAAAGCGGTGATGATGAATTAAAAGCATTCGGTGAAGAAGAAGATGACTTTGACGAAGCTGAAGAAGGTGAGTCAGAAGAAGGTGGTGAGTCAGAAGAAGACTTAGAAGAAGATGAGTTTGATGCTGGATCAGAAGGCGACGACTTCGAAGAAGAAGAAAAAGGTGGTGAAGCTCCTAAGTTAGAGTCTTTCGGATCTTTTATCAGAAAAAGAAAATAATTTAAAAATGAAGCATATTAAAAAGTTTGTATTAAATGAGGAGTTCTTTGGTGGTGCAGAAGGATCAGTCAATATAAATATTGATGGAGAAGGAAAAGTTAAAGCGGCAGGCTTAATACATGCAAGTCGTTAGTAACTCAGGAAATTAAAAAGTTATTGCGCATAATAGGTGGTGAAATACACTTATTTGTAGATGGTACTGAAATAAATAAAAGATAATTAAATGATACGATAAAATTGGGTATAATTCTTATCAATAATAAAGATATGGTTATATCCACTTTTTATTGTATATTCTTGCTTAAGATTATTTTTATCGATATATTTACTCATATAGTAGTTAGATTTTATCTCAACAATCAAATTAATTTCAGGAAGATAGAAATCAGAATGGTAATATTTCTTTTTACCATCAAATCTATACTCTATTGTCTTGCCTTTCTCTACATTGATATTATTATCAAGACAAATATCCAAGAAGTCTCGTTCATATGTGCCCCTATAGTATAGTCCAATTTTATGGAGTTTTATTTTTTTACCACTGATTTGTGATCTCTCAAATATATCAGAATTCTGTGATGGATTTTCAACCCCCCAGTTCGACATTGTTGTAATTTTCTTCTTTTCCTTTACCCATTCCAATTTGGATATATTATCAACATCATATATCTCTTTCAGTCTATCTATCATCGTTGGATATCTATTAGACATTTGTATTGATCTTTCTTCTTTTATATAGTCTACCTTGGATATATTATCAACTCCATAAATTTTAATCAGTGTATTTTTTGACTTTTCAATATTTTCGGGGTGTCTTAATGGTGATTTTGATCCATATTTATTAATATTTGTCTCATTTTTATTTTCATACCCACATTTACTGCAATAATATCTACCATCGTTTGATGTACTTAAAACATTAATATAGTTATAGTATTTTTTTAATTTAATCACACTACACCTGCTACAAGTCACTTCAATAATAGCGGAGGAGCTGATTGTTAAGTCACTAACATCAACCTCAATAGTATCCCCACACTTGAACTTATATCCACGTTCAGTATACCACCTATATGACTTTGTACCAACCTTTACAAATACTCTTTTACTATTAATCATAATATATATATTAAAAATAATCACCACCCATCACTTCAAATGTAAAAAAGTGCAAACTAATTTAATATATATATTATGATTAGAAAATTTAATGACTATATTAAAGAGTCTCACGAAATACATCTCTCATATTACGCATTCGACATTGATGATAATTTATTCCACATGCCTACTGTTATACACATGGATAAAATGGTAAATGGTAAATGGTCACCAGTTGATGTATCAACTGCTGAGTTTGTGGTTGTTAGAAATGACAAAGAGAATTATAGATTAGTAAACAATGATCCTAATGCAGCATTCTGTGAATTTGGAGATTCTGGTCCAAGAAAACAAATGGCTTTTGTGGAAGATATGAAAAAGGCGATTTCCGAGGGACTTTATGGTCCAGCTTGGGATGCTTTCAAACAATGTCTTTCAAGTGGTGAGCTTTTTGCGCTAATTACTGCAAGAGGTAATGCACCATCAACATACAGAAGTGCAGTTGAATATATTATTGATAGTGTATTATCTGAGAATGAAAAGTTCTTATTATATTCTAATTGTCTTAAGCATGCTTATTTCTTCGCACATGATGAAAACTTTGATAGAATTCCTAAAGGAAGATTATCAGAAACTCCATTAGTCAGTGTTTACTTAGACAACTGTTACTACTATGGTGTTAGTTCACCAGAGTTTGCAGCTGAATTTGGTGAAGGTAGTGCTTCAAACCCAGAAATGGCTAAAGAAAGAGCACTTGATAAATTCATTGAGAAATGTAATGAGCTAGGAAGGCAAATTGGTGCTAAATCAGTATCAGTTGGATTCTCTGATGACGATCCTAAGAATGTAGATCACGTTAAAAAGTATTTTAAAGAAAAATCTGAATTATCAAAAGATCTTACACACAAACTAAAACTAAGCCTTTATAAAACTACTGATAGAAGTATCAAGGGTGGTGAAAGGGTTAAATTGGATGAGTCTTCTTCATCATGGGGATCCGGTGCTGCGACGTGGGGAACTGATAGTAGTGTATTACCATTTTCTAAATGGAATAATATGACACAAAAGTTGTATCCTAATAGTGCGGATGCTCCAACAGATGATTATCATAATCAGTTTAAGAATCAAATCGGTCAATTAAAGAATTTAACAGAAGATGATGAATATGATGATGATTCATATAATGGATTTGGATGCTGCCCAGTTTGCACAGGTGAAAGAGATTGTGAGTGTGGTTGCCCAGAGTGTAATTACCCAAGTGATTTACTTGCAAGAAATTTTGACGAGGATGAGGATATGGATGAGTCTAGAAAGTGGATTAAAGACGCTATCAAGCGACCAGGTTCACTAAGACGTAAACTACATAAGAAGAAAGGTGATAAGATATCATCATCTGAGTTAGATTCTGAGTTACAAGCACTTCGAGCTAAAGATAAAGATAAAAAGAAACCTGGACTTCAATTATCTAAGAGAGATAGTGCTAAACATAAACAAATTGTATTAGCTAAAACCCTTAGAGGAATGAGAGATTAAAATAATAATTAAATATGAGAATCAGAAAATTCAATGAATCTACGTCAACACATAGTTTAAGTAGTATTAAAATATGGAAGCCAAGTAAAGATGGATTTAAACAATTAGTAGAAGTAATATCGCGTGTATTTCCAAATAGTAAAGTCACTGCGGATTCATTTAGTATCAAGGTTAGTACTGGTAATATAACTAAGGTAGGTTCCCCTACTGATTGGCTTATGGCACTTGCTAATATGCTAGATCCAAATGGTAACGGTGGTGAGGAAATAATGAGGTTATTCTTTTGGCAAAATGGGGATCCTTTGGAAGATTTGATTTACATGGTTGATGAGAGTGAAAGGGAAAGACAGAGGGGTGAGGAAGTAGATTATACTTTAGGTGATAGAATACCAGATGATGATGAATAATAAAAAAAGAGTCCAATTGGACTCTTTTTTTATTTTAAAATGTCATTTATTTTATTATCTCTATCTACATCAGTCGGTGGGGATAACCAATATATACTTGAGCTTTTCTGCCAAGTTTCAAAGAGATTCTTTGATATATTAACCCAACTCTATGTGTGCTTTGATTATCTTTTAATCCTTTATCCTTCTTGAACCACATCACTTCTATTAATTTCGTTATTATTATATTTAAGTAAGAAATCTTCCGCATAAGACTTATTTATAAATCCTTTTATTTCAAAATAGTTATTTGTAGCAAACTCTCTAAACCAACCTGAACATAATGTAGTGCATATTCTACCAAGTGCCCAGTTTAGTGCTTCCTCTGGATCTTTCCATTTACCACCTCCAAATATAGCTGGTAGTATTAATCTCTCAAGTGCAATGACGTATGCTTCTTCTAGAACACATTTACACTTATCTTCATAAGAAAATTTATCCCACATATCTCTCTCACATCTTGCTAATGTCTTATCGCGTTGCATCCTAAGGTAGAGTGGTTCATCATAGTGAGCCACTGCTTTATGTATATCATCGTGAATAAAGTATGACTTAACAAATCCCTTTGATTGTCCGAAAAATTCTGTCAGTGATTTATTTAGAGAAGGTGTTTTCAACTTACCAATTCTCTTCTCAACATCTTTAAATGCCATCTTTGTTGTCTCTCTCAGAGAATCGACTCCATCAAAATGTTTATATAGAAAAGAATAATCCTTGATATGCTTATCAAAGTATAATGGGAAATGTATATGACTTTTCTTTAAAGAAAATAAGATATCCGGAGTTGCTATAGCATCAGAATCTACTGTATTTGTATATTCTAAATATGATTGTAAAGATTCACAATCATCAGCTAGTAGAATCTCTACATTATCTGTGTCGTAAAATTCGGTTTTATTTTGAATTTTAATCAAAGCTATTAATCCGTTTTTATCGCGTAATCTGGTTGGATTCAATAGTTCTACTAACCTAGTCACGTCCTTTCTATATCCAATAAGATCGATATCTCTATAAACCCTATCCGAATTAGGAAAATTATACTTAAATGCCTTTGAACCTACAACTAACATTATTTTTTAATTTTTAAAATTAACTCTCTTGATGTTTCATTACCATACATGTTGATATTGATATTCCATAAAAATTCGGTGCTATCATTTATTAAATCAATATCACTACCATTATATACTTTAATCTTTTTATCAGTTGGTAGATCTGATTTTGCGGTCACAACACATACATGTTTACCTTTAATAATCTCATATATTGGGGCCGGTTCTAGTTTAGAACTCACAACCATTGTGTTACCAATTATACCCCATCCAATAAGACCAATGAGCAACAATGATATCACACCACCAATTTTGGCATCTTCTTTATCGAAGATAATACCCAGTAGCCATGTTATAACAGCTAAAAGGCTAATTACAATTAATATTTTCATAGATTAGTCTTCATCTTCGTCATAAGAATCTTCATATGAAGATTCTTCCTCATATGACATTTCATCATCAAATTTTTCTAATGTCTCCATTTTAAGTATATCCGGTGATACCTTAACATCAAGATTAGCCTCTTTTGCTGCTTGTAGCAAGGCATCTAATTGTTTCTGTGCGTTGGTAAGGTATATATGCCCCATACGCACGTTCTCCATAATCGCTGATAGCTTTTTGTAAAAGTCTAAAATTGTCATATTTATTTTATTATTTCGTTAATTACGTGTTCTCTATAGTGCCCCTTTGGCATAAATCGCTCAATGGTATATTCATAGGAATATCCATCATCATTCTTAACAGTGATGTTTACATCATAGTTATATACATCAATCGCTTCGACTTTGTATATTTTTCCAATAGTTAGTGATGATCTAAAATTAATAATACATATTACTTCACCTCCAACTACAAAGTCCTTGTAGTGTTCAACTTCATTCATTTTACAAAAATAATAAATTTTTCTGAATTACGGAAATAAAACTTCCGCTATATTAAAATATATTAATTATATGGATAAAGTTTACATAAAAAGTATAATTCAGAAAATTCTCGATGTTGAGTTTAAGTCAAGTGAGAAAAGGAAAATACACGAATATATTGATAGACTCAACTTTTGCTGCCCAGTCTGTGGAGATAGTAAGGACGAGCACAAAAAGAGAGGTAACTTATACTTTAATAGGCTTTTTTTAATATGCTTCAACTGTGGTATTAAGATAGGATTTGATAGGCTATGTAAGAAGTTCAATCAACAACTTGACCCAGATAAAAAAATGGAAATAGTTGAGCACCTAGACAAGAACATTACCTACAAGGATTATGAGGACGATGTGTTGGACGCAAACTTTGATGACTTAATAACAATGGATAGTTTAGTTGTAGCCTTTAATTCAGGTGATTACTCACTTACAGACTTTAAACCTATTGAGAAGAATGGACTTATATATAAATATCTAACATCAAGAGGAATAGTAGAGCAATTTCATACCAATATTTATCAGGCTAAATACTGGTATAATGAAGAGAGATATGAAAATGTTATGTGTCTCCTAAATAGGAAAGGTAATAAGGTTTTAGGTGCACAAGTTAGGAATCTAAAAGAAGGGAAAAAGAGAATGTTTAAGATATATAATTACGAAACGTTATATAAGTTTGTCAATAATGTCGAAGAAATCGATGAAGTCAGCATCAATCATGTTGTGATGTTTAATAAGCTAAGTTACTATTTTAATATTCTCAATGTTGACTTTATGCAGACAGTGACTATATTTGAGGGTTATTTAGACTCACTATTTTATCCAAACTCTATTGGTGTGGTTGGTGTTAATACAGACTTTGGCTTTCTGGAAAAGAACAACTTGGAAATTCAGTATTTCTTTGATAATGATGAAGCAGGGTTCGAGAAGTCTGAGGAAAAGCTAAGGGCTGGTTATCCAGTGTTTCTTTGGAAGAAGTTATTTGAGTTTATTGTTGATAAGAAAAATGCGGAAGATCCTTATAAGTTATTATATAGAATAAGTAAGGTAAAGGATTTAAATAAATTATCTGAAGTTACGCCTAAGCCATATAGTAAATTATCATTATTTAACTTCTTTAGCCAAGATGTAATGGATTTAAAATATATACCTAAGAAGAAAAAATATTTCAAGAAATACGAAAAAAAGACATCTAAATGATGTCTTTTTTAATTAGTTTATAAGTATGTCAATTCTTTTATCTCTAAAAAATGACTTCATCTCTAGTGGCATATCCGTTATAACCTCGTAATTATCACATTTTAATTTTAAACTATATAAATTGGTATCATCCGAGTGTGATGAGTTGATTATATAACTACCCATCATTTTAACATAAGCGCCATTTTTATGTATTATGATATCTCTCTTATAGTCTCGTACTTTAAATGCGTCTGACAATGTTGAACTATCAAGGAGAGAGTGTATTCTACACCATTCGCTCGTATATTGATTAGGCTCACAAGTTACTTCAACATCAAGTGAGTTGTAACTAGGTGCACCATACCATCGGGTAGCATGTTTGTATTGTGGTTGGTTAATTTGCATCGTGGTATCCGCTGCTATAATTTCAATATATTCGTTAGAATTTATGTCATAGATAATATCTATCATATAAATGGGTGTTTAATCTTTGAATAGGTTATATTCTTATTTTTCAAGTAAGTTTTAAAGTCTTGACTTCCTCGCTCACCATTACACTTTGTGCAGCATACAATTAAATTTACCTGACAGTTATTACCGTACTTTGAAATTGGGACAATATGATCTGATGTTGCGTTATCATTATTTAAATCGCAACTACAATATATACACTTAGTTCCTTCATTTTTATCTATATACTCTTTAGCATAGCCATTTACTCGTCTTCTTACATTCTTACCATTAAACTTTAATCCAATTACTACAAAGTTTGTATAGTTTTTATACTTCTTTCTGAATATTTCACAAGGTATATACTTTTTATTTAGTAATACTGCGATTTTTATCGCCCATTTCCATCTCTTGTATGTTTTATACTCTATTGACAAAAAGTGTTGATGTTTAGAATGGTATATCTCTTTTAATTTATTAATTATCATATTAAAAACAAAAAAGAGGGAATTAAAAAATTTCCCTCTTTTTTATATATTTTTTGTTTTTATTCTATATTTATCACTTATTTATTCAGCTTCAAGAAAGTCTAATACCTCAGGTATTGTTTTGAACTTATCTTTTCCAATGTGAAACTTTTCTGTTTCTGAGTAGAAGTGGATTACTTTACCATCATACTTGATTTCATTATTAACAACCTTTGTACCAAGCTTCTTTGCAAGTTTATTTAACTCTTTAGTTCCTTCGTACTCACGACCAAGTTCTTCACCTTCCTCTTCTTCCTCTTCTTCCCCGAATTTTAAGTCAGCATCATCTTCATCATCTTCAACGTCTTCGTCATAACCTCTACCTTCATCGTCATAATCTCTACCTTCACCTGATTTTGCTAGTAGATACTCATCATCAGAGGTATCTTCCTGACCAAGTTCATTATGAAAGTCTTCTATATTATCGAATTCTTCTTCGTTTACTTCTTCGTTTATTCTATTAACGAATTGTCCAAATTTTTTCAGTTTCATTTTTAAAAATAATTTTTTTATATATGTTATATATTAAATATATAATCTCCTTTTTTATACACCACTAAGCTTACTAACTAAATCATCAACAAAGCAATCTAATTCATACTCTAACCCAATTATGAATTCAAATACATCATATTTTCCTTTGCTGAAATCCATAGCTACACTACCATCAACAAATACTAGAATGCTACCTTTCAACTCACCCTTTACAGTTCGTTTCTTAACCATCATATCAGGCACAGTTAGTAACCCGTTTATATATTTTATATCTTCAATACATTCAATATTCTTTAGTCTAAACTTAAATATACCATCGTCAGATAAGAATAGATTTTTATTTTCCTTTTCTGATATTTTTTTATTGGTTTCATTTTCATTTCCAATTGAATATGATTCTAAGAATGTAACTTCATCCTTATCTAGAGTTTTAATACCAAGCTTTGATATCTTCTCTAATATCATATTAAGTCTATCTTCTGGGTTTAAAATATCATTTTGTTTAATCATCTAAAAGTGTCTCAATTTTATCGTCTCTCAATATAGATTTTAATATCATATCTTGTTCATGCTTAAAGAAAGTGTCATTTTCGTATTTTGATTCAAATTGTAGAAAATTATCTCTAGATATACTATATAATTGAAAAGCACCTTTGGATAATTTCTTTCTCTTTAGGTGTTCAACATATAATGGATATAGAAAATGTTCCTTTATGCTCATAATCTATATATTAAATTTAATATATACATTTATGAAATATATCAATAAAAACTCCGGAACTGATGTCTTTTTGCCGAGAGGCATTGTATTAACAAATGTTGAGCGAATGCAAATGAATAGAATTATAGCTGATTATATAAAGCAGGTATATCCATTCGCAAATGATGATCCCCCAGTTATTATGGGGGGTAAGAGAATTGTACCTGAGTATATACTCAAAGCTATTAATAATAGACTTCTATTGCAGAAGATAGTATTTGATAGTGATAATAAGATTATATCTGGTGTTAGAACTAAAGAAGATTTATTTAGGTTCGTTAAAGATAACCTCTATGATTTGTTCAATTATAATGGTATATATTTCAATGATATTTATATGTTGTTGGCAAATTCATCCAGAAAAGGTAAGAAGTTTGAAAATAAGGCTTATTTAGCATTTGAAGAAAAGGCAAAAGAGAAAGGTGTTGATATAAAGGTTGAGCCACCTTCCTCAATAGAGGAAGATAAAGATCAAGGTATTGATGGTAAGTTTACTATCGGTAGCAAGATATATACTATACAAGTAAAGCCATTAGAAAGAATAGAAGATAAAGGAGATAGTTACCATGTGCATTGTCGTGGGAACCTACAGGTAGTTAAAACTGACTATCTAATTACTAATAATGATAACGAAACTTACATATTTAGAGGTAAAGGGATTGTAGTAAATCCTGGATACTTCTTAATACCAAAAATAAATTTAGTATAAATGAAATACATCAAACTATTTGAGGATTTGGACTACTGAATTGTCTTAGGGTGAATATGAGATTTCAGATATTTCAGTTGAATAAAAAAAAAGACTCTTTCGAGTCTTTTTTGCTGTAGCAGAAGGATTCGAACCTCCACGAAGCAGTTAGCAATAACACAAAGAAGTGGTCAACCCTGGGCTCTAGTTAAAGAGTCTCTATGATATGTTTATCCTGTTATCTTCTCCCACGAGACGGGTGGGAAATGTCTGCCAGTTTCATCACACTACAATTTAAGTATATATTAAATTTTAAAACACAAGTTTATGATATAGAACATCTTTTTACCGCAATATTGAAATACTTTTCATCCTTTTCAATTCCAATAGACATTCTATTCAATTTAAGGCAAGCTAGGTTTGTAGTTCCGCTACCCATTGTATTATCCAACACCATATCACCCTCATTTGTATATGTCTTCACCAACATCTCCAATAGAGCTAGTGGCTTTTGAGTTGGATGTATGGTTCCATTTAGTTTATTTTTTTGCTTATCGGATGAAAATATCTGAACACTTCTTGGATATCTATCGGTTTCACCACCACCACTTATATCAATTGTTACCTTACCATACACTTCGGTTTTATTACAAACCTCTTTTCTCTTAGTATAGTAGTTTACTGGTTTATGTCCAAATGTCTTTTGTGGGTTGAACGTTGGTAGGTTATTATAAAATACTAAAATATTTTCGTGCGCTTTCATCGGCATCTTCTTAGCATTAAAGTATCCGGTGGCTTGTGGCTTCTCCCATATCCATTCATATTTCAACCAATCTAAGTTAGAGCATCCTAATACTTTATCAAATGGAGTTTGTGCAAATAAAATAATGACACCATTATCCTTTATAACCCTTTTATATTCTATCCAAAGTTTATCTAATGGCAGGATACTATCCCATTTGCAATTTGTAGTTCCATATGGTAAATCGCAGATAATAGCATCTATACTTTTATCTGCGATTGTAGGTAATATATCAAAGCAATCACCATTAATGAGTGTGGTGTCTTGTATTTTACATTCCATATATCTCTTCTAAATCTATCTTGACTTCTTTCATACCCTCAGATCCAACCTTTTGTATATGAAAAAAGAATCCTTTTCTAAATTCTGGAACATAGAAGTCCTTAGCACCTGGGTCAACATAGTATATAATGGTGGTTTCTTTTGTTTGAAATGGTATTTCACAGGCAGGTGCCACTTTCATAGATGTCCCTACAATTATACAAACATCACATTCATTAGCCGCCTTATTAGCTGCTTCCATTCTATCGGAATCTAATCCCTCGCCAAACCAAACAATATCTGGACGAAACTGACCACCTTCTTCGCATAACTCACCTAATTCAAGGTCATGGTCATAGGCAATCTTACGCGCGCTGTTTTCCTCACTTCTTAACTTAGATAATTCTCCGTGTAAATGTATGATATTTGTTGATCCCGCTTTTTCATGTAAGTCATCGACATTCTGTGTTACGACAGTTACATCAAAGTCCTTCTCTAGTTCAGCAATCACCTTATGTGTGTCATTAGGCAAGACACCTATCATTTCTCTTCTGCGCATGTTGTAGAACTCTATGACTTTCTCTGGGTTATTTAGCCAGGCATATATTGTTGCAACTTCTTCAACTTTAAAATCATTCCATAATCCATCATGATCCCTGAATGTTTTAACGCCACTCTCGGCTGATACACCAGCTCCAGTGAATACTAATATTTTTCTTCTTTTCATTATGCAAAGATAATTATTTTTTTAAATTTTTTAACTTTAAGCATTGTTCATAGTTCTCATTCTCTTCCCAATACTTGATAAGTTCATCAATCTCTTCATTTGATATCTTAACTCTATCAATTACAGCCAAATATGTTTTATAAACAATATCAGATTCCCTTTTTATTCTTTCTATTTCTTCTATATCCATGTAAAGATAATTATTTTTTTAAATCTATATCTATTATATTGAGTTTAATCATTTTTGTTCACTTATTATTAATATATATAGATATGAAAAAGGATATAACAGAATACTATAAAGCAAAGTTTATCGATAAATATGGTGATAAATATGACTATTCTAAGACGCAAGTAGTAAAAAGTAGCGATAAAGTGATAGTTACTTGTAAAGTACACGGAGATTTTCTAGTAACACCAAATAATCACTTAAGTAAAGGAAGTGGTTGTCCATCTTGTAAGAATACAGATAAGAATTTTATAGATTACTGTTCAAATATACATAATAATTACTATGACTACTCACTTGTTGAATATAAAAATAATAGAACAAGAATTAAAATAATATGTCCTAAGCATGGGGTTTTTGAGCAGCTACCAATGAATCATAAGTCCGGTTCAATTTGTCCAAAATGTTCAAATGATAAGAGGAGAAGCAATATAAGTGATTTGATGGATATGGGGCATAAGTTGCACAGTAATAAGTATGATTATAAGTATTTAGAGTATGATTATAGTAATTCGGGTAATAAGGTAAGAATAGTTTGTCCTAAGCATGGGGTTTTCAAACAAGATGCCTTCTCTCATTTCATGAGAGGTTATGGTTGTAAATTGTGTAAAAGAATGTCAAATGGTGAGGTTATAGTAGGAAATATATTAGATGATAATAATATTGAGTATATAAGTCAAAAGACATTTGATGATTGTATAAATCAAACAAAATTGTCTTTTGACTTCTATATACCAAAATATAATTTGTGCGTTGAGTTTAATGGCCGCCAACATTATGAACCAATATCGGTGTTTGGTGGGTCAGAACAGTTTACAAGGCAATTAAAAAATGATAAAATAAAAAGAGACTACTGTAACAGTAGAGGTATCCAATTACTTATAATAAAATATGACGATAATATCATTGATTCATTATCTAAATATCTAAAAGTCACTGAAGATACTAAGTACAACGGACAATCTCTTAGATATCTGAGGCATTCCCAATGGTTCAATAATAGAATTGATAGGTGATAATATACATTTCTCAAATTGAGTATCATAATCAATATCTGGTGCGAACTCTATCGGGACTGACCCTCTTATATAAGCAAATATATCATTCATTGACTTATCTTTACAATAGTAATATTTTATCTTAGTTCCAGATTTTATAAATTCATATTTCTCCCACAAGGGTTTGTTCTTATTTAAGAGATAGTTATAATAAGCTGAACACTTAACCGCAAAGTGTGTCCCACTAATAAAATCAAGTTTAGTTTTATCATCTATAACCTTTTCATCATAGTTAGAACAGGATGATTGCATGGCAATATCATCAATACTAGCTAGCTCAAATTCTCTTCTAAGTCCTTTCACTAGCTTTATTAGCTCTTTTATATTAAAAGTATCTGGGTTGGTGAATAGATACTTTACGATATTTACAATTTTATCTCTTGCAAATGCTGGTGTTGATGATCTAACCAGCTCAACCCCTTTAGGATATATATAAGTTAGACTATCATAATTAATACCATCTTCATATGATATATGGGAGATATATTTCTTCTTAGCAATAGATATTACGGATTCTGATATCCTTTCTAATTCAAAGTCTTCCTTATTCTCTACTCCATATGTAGCAGCATAGTCTTCTAAGCATTGCTTGAAATATCCTGCATATCGGAAGTAATCTACACCATGGATAAAATCTAATTCATTACCCCAGTTCCACAAAACTTCCTTATCATCTAAGTCAAGGTTTTTCAGGTCACGACTTTTTATATAGTAACCATCGATTATAACCATCGCCGGTTCATTCTTGTCTAAGAATGATTGTAAGTCTAATTTACCATCATGTGGTGATATACTGTTAAATATACCCATACAGTTAGGATTGTCGGTTTTTGTGTTGTGTCGGTAATCTAATATGACAAACTTCTTATCAATTGAGTCAAGGTATTCTTCATTGAGGTATTGATCTCTCCAAATACAATGATCTATACATGGCTTAAATGATACAAATAATGAGTCGGTATCAGCATATATAGATACTGGCTCATCTTTACCAACCTGTGTTGCATCTTTAATACCTAGATTATTGTGTAGTTCGGTATCGAGATGCCATTTAGTATACCAATAGCTTTCATTAACTTCATTCATTTTCTGTGTTAATGCTCTGCCTTCTGCCGTGATTGTCCCAGCTACCCATTCATTAAATAGAATAAAGTATTGGGTTGCGAATGCTCCGTAACTTCCATTTAAAACTAATTTTAGCTTTGTCCCTGATGATTGCTCACCAGGGACTAAAAAAGAGCTGTTTGAAGTGCGTTGTAATATTCAACGTCCTTCTTCAGCTCAAAAGCTTGTTTTTTAAGTGACTCGATTCTTTCTAATTTTTCTTTTTTTGTCATAATATAAATTTGTCCTTAATGGGACTAATGTTTCTTAATATATAATTAAATATAAATATTATATGATAAAAGAAGAAAAGGTTTTTATAAATATTAATGCACGAAATATCAGGATATATCAAGAAATGGGGTATAATATTGATAAATTATCAATAGATGATAAGGTATCTATCGAAGTTGGAATTTCTGATGTTAGTAAAAATTCAAAAATTAGGGTAACCGCAATATGTGATATATGTGGTTCAGAAAATGAAATAAGTATAAGTAAATACTGGAAAAATTTTGAAAGAGGAGGCTATAATTTCTACTCATGTTTCGGGTGTAAGAATAAGAAAAAGGAAATGACAATGGAAAGTCTATATGGGGTAAGGTCATTCTCACAGACAGATGAATTCAAACGAAAATTCAAAAAAACTAGCACGGAAAGATTTGGATTTGATAATCCAAATAAAAGTAAATTAGTGAGGGATAAGATAAAATCTACTAATATTGAAAGATATGGAGTTGATTCATATTTTAGAACGGATGAGTCAAAACTATACAATAGTAAATGGATGGCTTCGGATGAATTTAAGGAAAAATCAAAGTCTAAATTATTGGAGAAATATGGTATTGACTCTTACTCAAAGACAAATGAATTTAAAGAAAAAATTTCATCGAATAAATATCTAATAATTAATAAAATTAGAGAAACATTCATGAAGAGGTATGGGGTTGATTGGTATTTCAAGCTCGATATTTTTAGAAAATATATGAGTGATAATTCATTTGAAATTGATGAAAAACGAAGACAAACTTGTCTGACTAGATACGGGGTTGATAATGTTTCAAAAGATAAGGAAATTTATAAAAAAATATACCAAACAAAAATTGATAATAACTTAATTGTACCCGACTCTGAGATAGGTGAATGGGATAAATATAAAAGAATCGTTGGTAGAGTTACAAATAGACATAAAAAGATATTACATGAAGAATGGGACGGGTTTGACTATTATGATAATGAGTTTATAAAGGGATATTACGCATATAATCATTCACATAGATTCTATCCAACTATAGATCACAAAATATCTGTATATTTTGGTTATGTAAATAACATACCAACCGAGGAAATTGGTGATATATCAAATCTCTGTATAACAAAGAGGTATATAAATTGTTCCAAGAATTCTCTGATAGAGGAAGCATTTAAAGAAAAAATAAAATCATAGATGAAATTTGAAGATTTTATCTCATTCTAAATTTTCCTTTATACTTGTATTTTTGGTATTGGTCTGTTTTGTTATACTTAGCTGATTCAAATAGATTGAATGTATATTTTAACGTTAAACATGAACCACCATTTTCATGTAAGTATGAAATGAATTTTACTTTTTTATTCTTGCGGAATTGTTTAGGTAGTTTTTCTCTAAAGAAGGCTATTATATCACCTGCCTCCTTTGATTTTTGTTGAATTTTCATTAGATAGCCATCTGCCACTAATTGAATTCTGATATAGCTAATATCATCAACATGGTCAAGCACCTCAATATCAATATGAGATGTTATTATATTACTTAGTATAGTTTTTTCCTCAATATGAGGAGATATTATCTTAACCATACGCAAATATACGAAAATATACTGTTAAAGGTTATATAAATTTTATAGGCATTTTATGAATTTTCAAGTTGTGTTTCAACTTGAATTCGGTAAATAGCTTATTAAAAGGCACTCTCAACGGCTCTAATTTCTTATCCATTCTACTCGATAACCCAGTTGACATATAAGCTTGTATTTCATCATTTAGGACTACCTCATTGTATCCATATCCAATAATAGTATCACTTATAATACCTCTTTCTTTAGAAGGCATTTTATCTATAAGTTTGATCATTTCATTTCTATATGTAGTATCGGTATAGAAGAATCCATGTGCTATTTCATGTAGTAGTGTGTATTCGTTTTCTAAACTATCAACACCAATTAGATAGAAATTTCCTGTTGTGTCTTCTTTAATAGTATCAACTATTGAAATCATTATATCATCATAGGTATTTCTGTCATCTATGTCGGATAAGCAATTTTCAATTGCTTCTGATGGTATATTAAACCCACACCAATCATCACCATAAGTAAATATTTCTTTCTCACCATTAGGATAGTCGGCACTTTTATACCATTGTATATATCTATCCCATAAGAATTTCTTACCTCTGAACTCTTCGGAAGATGCTTCATAGTATTCCTGGAATCTTAAGAATGTCATTGCTCTTAGATGATTGTCCTCTATAACAACACCGTAGATTCGATCAGCTATTTTGTATAGTGATATTCTTTCTTTCATCTTATTGATGTTATAAGTAAGTAGTTTTGTTTCAAACAACTTGAATGATTTTAAATGTTTCATATATTTAGTCGTGTTTTACTGTGTCGGTTTCAATGTCTTTGATTAGTTCAATTAGTCCGTCTAATTGATCGCATTTAATTAGATTTTTATTTCTTATGTGATATTGACTTTCCTTACCTCTTTTATGTTTATTAGGATATTCTATACTAGCATAATACCATTCATCAGTAGATTTATAAACTACAATGGATCCGCGGCAAGAGTACAGCCCGGAGTCAGCACTATCGGTAAAATATATTCTCATTGAGTCATCAAGATTGTCTTTAACCTTATCGATTTTGTTAGGTGTAACAATATCCTTTGAATCCACAATAAGCTGTTTTATTATTTTAACTTCTTTATAGAAAGAGAAGCGCATTGCTTCAAATTCACACCAGTCTTCAAATGTTATACTGTGATAGTATTCACTTTTTGATTCAAATATTTTTTTAAGATATCTCATATTATACTGCGTATTTTTCTATCATTAAACTAAATATTCTTCTAAATTTTTTATTAAACTTAATTCTATTTCTATTTAGTTCACTCTCTATAATTTTCTTTACTTTATTGAAGTTATCATTATCAACTTTGCTTATCATATTTAGTTTATGTCTTACAAACTTGATTAATTGACTAAGTGTTTTCGAATCTATTTTTTTTGGAAATTCTGAGTCAACATTTCCATTTAAAAATCCATTGAATAGCCTAAGTAGATTGGGTTTACTTTCTAATTCTAATAAATCTATCGGAGCGGTGTCTACCCAATAAGTATAACTTTTATCATTTTGATTTTTTAGATATCTTATTGATTCTTGTAAAACTTCATCTTTGTTTGGTGTTTTATCACGAAATATATTTGATAGGTGCTTGTCTATACTAGCATAGTATGAATGATATTTTGCTTCAAATTCATCTGTGTTTAGTGTATAGAATGTACTTACTAAATCTCTATTTAACTTGGTTTTATTTTTAAGTTTTTTACTCCAATGGAGCCCAATATTAATAATGTTTTTATCTATACCGGTTCTTGTAATTCTATCCAAGTGTTTTAACTCATGTAAAAGTGTTGTGTAGTCGTCTCTATTTTTTATAGTTATTTCGAAGTTTGTAGGGTATATTTTTTCATTACTACCTTTCACAGTATCGTAATGGAAGTTACCTTTTTGATTTTTGTCATCAAATTCATCAATAATTAGGTAAAAAAAGTAGTTTCCTTTATTATTGGAGTAGGTTAGTAGGAACTTATTCTCATTCTTTTTGCTAATAAAGTTGATGAATTCACTAGCTTGTTCTTCTATATCACTTGATATACCCCATTTTTCAAAAAGCTTTAAATGTCTCATTAGAGTATATATTAAAAATAATATACAACTTATTCATCATCGGTTGAGAAGTCTGTTTCAAATGAAAGCATTAAATTTGAGTTATCGTCACTAATTAATATGAATGTTTCAAATACTTTGAAGTTAACATATTCATTATCACCATTGATATTAGATAGATATTTCTTGTTGAATATAATTTTGGTTGATCTGCTAGCATCAATCTTATCTACAATAAGTTCCCACTTATTTTCCTCCATCATTGATACATCACCCTTATTAACATCAATTGTTATAATCCTATCTTCTGAATTTATACCAGATAGTTTTTTCACATCAGAGAAATCATTCTTGGTTACATTGAATGACCACTTAGAGTTCTTTGAATCTAACCTTTTACCAAGAGCTTCTTTGTTTATATCTCTTATCTTTGATAATTCACCACCAATACAAGGTATTTTTAATTTACCATTCGTAAATCTTACTGATCTAACGTGCATTATGTTATCATCTTCATGACTTGGTTTAAATGTCATTTCTAGCTTAATAGGTGTTTCAGAATTAAAGAATTTAAGATTCTTAACAAACTTTGAAGCACCAATGATTACATAATCAAATGTTTCTTCTGAGTCAAAGTTGTCTATATATTCTGACGTGTCCAGTAAGTAGTTTTTTAACGCTAAAACGGATACATCATTGGATAACATAGAATATGCTAATATATTATCGCTTTCAATTTTTAACTTGATAACATCAGAGATGTTTGTTAAGTCTTGTAGTTTATTAATAAAGTCTGCGAATTTGTCTTTATTCAGAATGAGAGATAGTTTGCCACCAGCCATAAAAAAGTTATTATTTATATTTAATATATAACATAACAAACAATTTGTTTAAATATGAGACTACATAGATTTAATGAAGCCAAGTCGGTTAGCAGTGCGCCTAATGAGGTATTAAAACCTTTTGGATTAACTACAAAAGATTTAGATAGACTACTTGATGTTTTAGAAAAAAATGCACTGGATGCTGATTTGTTACAGGATCTTAAAAAGTTCAGTAATGCGGGTTATAGAAATTTGAGAGCTTGGAATGTAAAGATACTTAAGAAAGGCATCGATAGAGTTCAGGGTAAATTAGATGAGATAGATTTGGTTGAGGATTATTTAATTGATTTAATAGGTTGTTGTGAATCCTATCAAGAAGTCCGTATATATCTACTTCGATCCAAAGAAATATCTCAAAGGAGTTTTTGATATATCAAAAAATTTAATGCACACTCTTAATAGCAATAGACTTGTCTTGGTTGTTGTGGATATTAAGAAATCAAGTGATATAACAGATATGTTAGTTTTTATTGTAAAATACAGTGTTCCGAATCTACCGGGCGAAGCACCATCAACTGATACTATTTCTAAAATGTTAAATGATGTTGTTACTAGATCAGAGGACGAGGACTATGAGGTAGATGATGATTATGGAGATATGGATGATTATGAGGATGATGATTATTTAGCGTCTCGTTAATATTGATACGTGTTAGAAGATTTGGATAATAAATATATAATACTATGAAACATATAAGAGGATATAATAATTACAAGCAGAAGAGACTACTAAAAGAGGATTTTAACAGAAAGGTTATGATGTTATCAGACGTTGAGCTAAACGGTTCTGATAAGGCTATCTTTAAAAATATATTTGAAAATTTATTGACTAAGGTTGTGGATGCTAATATACAATCTGAGATAAGCAACTATATAAGTGAAGATTTATTAAATGAGGGATTTTTTGATAAGCTAAAAGAAAGATTCCCAAAGGCTGCTAAAGTATCCAATATATTATCAGATAAAGCGGAGGATACATTAAGAAATCTACTTCAAAAGGCTACTGATGCCGTTTCATTTATCAAGAAGATATTAGATGGTATAAAAGATCTATTTAGTAAAACTATTGCTAAATCAAAGGAATTTTTCACCAATCAGTTGAAAACAGGTGAGTTAAAGAAAAAGCTAGATGAGGTGTCCAATACTAATAAAGAGGGTTTAATGAAGGATGCTAAAACATGTAAAACAGTTTTAGATTTTTATAGAAAGTTGTTTATGTCTAAATTTACTAATCTTGCGCAAACTGGATTAACTACGTTCTTCACAAATAATCAAACACCAATATCAGAGAATATGATAAATGAAGCTAATGTTATTGCTACATTGGTGCATGGAATTGAAAAGATTCCACCATTTTCAATATTACATAAGATAGCATCATCTGCTGAAAAAGGTATAAATGTTATTTTTCACTTATTAAGTGAGTTTACAAAGTCAGTAGGTGGACCTGAGTTTCAGCTCCCGGTTATAGCTATTTTGTTAGCATTGACTCTTGAGTATATCATTAAAAGCACAAGTGGTCACTGGTTATTAGAATTAGTTGGAACTAGCCCGTTAGGTCTGGCGATTAAAGGAATAAAAATAACCGCAACTGTTATCGCGGCTATTTCTGCAATTGATGCTACATTAGCATCTGGCTTTCTAGATCATGGACATGAGGAGCATGTTAGTGATGAGCAACATAAACCTGAGCATCCTGAACAACAATCAACTCAAGATCAAACATCACAAGCTGAGCCGGTCAAAGTATCAGTTAACTAATACCACTTACCTAATATAGAGTTGATATTCTTTTCTCGGTTAATTCTGGTTTCATCATGATCAAATTCATCAAATAGCTTCTTTTTCGCATAAGCTTTATGCTTGTCGTGTAAGATGAGGAAACCTGTGTAACCTATCCAAAACCCGTAAACATTGCCATATGTTAGTGATAGCCTGAGTATGTTTTTTGTAATTTCATGGTTGAATCCGTAAAGATGAAATATTCCTAGTGAAAATGAGCATATTATGTATGTAATTAGATTACTAATCTTTTCAGATTTATATGTCTTTTTGAGTCGATGAAATATAAGTACTGATGTAAGTATGAAGAATATGTAAAGTATATTACTTCTAAAGTCACCAAATAGTAGAACTGGTAAGGTGTATGATAGCATAGCACCTATTAGATATTTATTATCTCTTAGCATAAAATTTATTTTTAAAAGCCAAATAATATAAAGTCAGTAGTATCATTAATTGGTAGATACCCAAACAAAAAATTCTCAATAATTCTAGTAATGTTTCTCATAATTCTATATATAATTTATTCATTACAAAAATACGATTTTATATTAAATTATTCAAATTTTCTTTTAGGAATGATTCAATCTCTCTGAGCTTTTTTCTACTGGTTGTTATTTTTAATTGTATTATCCAATCCTTCTCAATATTTTCCTCAGATATGTCAACTTCTTTAACATTAAAGTCAAACTTTGTAATCTCTTCAAATTGTTCACCACTGAGATAGTTTAAATCCAATTTTATTACCAATGCTTCATCATCTGATTTTAATAACTGACCCTCTTCGAGAGTATCACCTTGTGATGCTATTTTCTTACCCATTATGATGATATCAGACTTACATATAAACTTTCTCATAAAAAGTATATTGAAATTATAATATATAGTTTTATAAAAAAAATTATTTAATGATTTATAAATATAATGAGTTTTTACTAGAAAGTCAGATAGTAAAGCTAATTAATGAAGCAAGATTAGCAGCTTCGTTTGAGTTAATAACAAAACTTGCTAAGATAAAAGATAAAAACAGTCTGGCTAAGCAGTTATATGATTTTTTTAATGAGAAATTTTATATACCTGGTAATTTAGCACAAAACTTTATCGATGTAGCAGAAGAGGATGATAAGATTACTTTTATAAGTGATGAAAGAGCTGTTAGATCTTACCAAGATGGTTCAGGTCCATTTGAAGCTAAAGGCAGAGGCTCTATTAAAATCGGTAGATTTTTGAATGCTTTACTAACAAAAATTGGTATAGATTTTACACCTAAGGATATAGAGGAATTTGTAAACCTTTATAAGTCTATCAAGATTGATAATACAAAGATTTTTAAGTTGATCAGTGGTGAGGAGATTGCAGAATGGTATAGTGTAAGTAAGTATAACTCAGGTGTTGGTACGTTAGGTAGTTCTTGTATGAGGGAGGTTAATGAAGATTTTTTTGATATTTATACCAAAAATTCACAAGTTCAGTTGTTAATATGTGTCAATTCCGATAATAAGCTAATCGGTAGGGCAATCGTGTGGAAACTTTATGAGTCACCATGTGAGGCTAAGTATTTTATGGATAGAGTATATACCGAAGGTGATTCTGATATACTTAGGTATAAGCAATATGCTATTGAAAAAGGATGGATGTACAAGTCTATGATGACATCAAATTCAGAAGAGGCTCTTTTCTTCTTTTATAATGAACAACCTGTTTTTGGAAGAGTAATTGTTAAGTTAGATGATATAAATTTTGATCATTACCCATACTTAGATACGTTACCATGGGTAGATATGGATAATAATCTACTTTCTAATGTAGGCTTCAAAGATGGCTCTTCACTAGATGATACAGAAGGTGGTTATAGTAATTGCTATGATTGTGAAGGAACAGGTGAAAAAAGATGTGAAACATGTGATGGTGAGGAAACAGTAGATTGTGAAAAATGTGAAGGTAACGGATCAATTGAATGTACTGACTGTGAAGGTAACGGATCAATTGAATGTACTGACTGTGATGGTGGAAGTGATATTTGTGCTTCTTGTAAGCAGGGTAAAATAAAGTGTAGTAATTGTTCTGGTAAAGGACTAATTGGAATGGGTAGAGGTAGAAAAAGGGAAGAGTGTGCTAGTTGTGATGGTACTGGTGAGTTGGATTGTGAAGAATGTGGTGGTGATTGGGAGAAGGTTTGTAAGGTATGTGATGGTGAATATGAAAAGGATTGTCTAACATGTAAAGGTGAAGGTAGTGTTGAGTGTAAGGTATGTGATGGTGGAGGTACTCAGCCTTGTTCTGATTGTGATGGATCAGGTGTCAATGATTGTGACTCATGTGTTGGTATTGAAAAGGAAGTTAGACACCGAGTTCTTATGAATGGAGGTCCGGAAAGATGGAAACAGTTTAAAAGTTTTTTATTAAAATCAACTAAAAAGCCAACATAAAGTTGGCTTTTTTTATTTTCCTAAGTAGTTCATTAATTCAATTATATTCTTAATTGTGAATCCGAGTGCTTCTAAGTTTTTAGAGGATGCTCGTAGAAACTCTATGTGTGTATCAATCAATTGTATGTTTCTTTCATTTTCAGCAATATGTGCGTCTATTAATACATTTTTCTCACCCATGCTTGTTTTTAAACCAACACCTACCGCATAGTATAAAAACTTATCTTGTCTTATCTTCTTCAACTTAACTTCTTCCTTAGTTCTCTTATTTAGGAAGAGTGATATTTGTTCATTGAATATTTGTCTATATGACAGTGCGAGTGATTGTAAATCAATAATCTTTGGAGCATTTTCCAAAGTGAAATTGGATTTCATTACTTGAAAAAGTGGTTCTATATTTTTATTCCACTCTTCTCGTTTTGTATTGAAAAACTCTTCTAGTCTATCATTAGTTTCCTTAACTTTATTTATTCTTTCAATTTCTTCTGGTGTATAAACATTCATAGTAGTTATATAAAAATTTTTTATGATGTTTTTGTCTTTTCCAATTTTGGAGGACCAGTTGGTATTATTTCTATGTTAAATCTTAGTCTATCACCATTGATTTGGATATATTCAATGTTGTTATCGAAACCAATATCAAATCTTAGTCTATCACCATTGATTTGGATATATTCAATGTTGTTATCGAAACCAATATCAAATAGATTATCAACGTGTTCTATTATATCTCTTTTCTCTTCATTGTCAAGTGCTTCTCTACTTGTTATTACTTTTATATATATCTTATCAGTTTCATTTTTATAACCATCTAGTATCTCCGTATCTAATATTCTCATCCAAGATTCTTCATTGTAGAATTTCTTGTCAATATTTTCCTGTAAGAATGTTACTA
>Ga0114964_10000109_pt1 | contig 58654 bp, 60 predicted proteins | sample C_131016_MF_Meta_FD_92638 | JGI IMG/M metagenome (GOLD analysis project Ga0114964, IMG submission 92638) | Freshwater microbial communities from Lake Croche, Canada to study carbon cycling - C_131016_MF_MetaG | ecosystem: Environmental > Aquatic > Freshwater > Lake | place: Lake Croche, Canada... | reverse complement strand
GCCGAAACACGGTTGGGGCTGGCACTGCTCCAACCCGAAGACAAACGCCGCCGAACCATTGATTTGCTGCTCAATGAGATTCCAGTTTTGCCATGGACACTGGAGGCCGCAGACCGGTATGGAGAGATTGCTGCCCACCTGCAGCAAAGCGGGCAGCCCATTGGCGAAATGGACACCCAAATCGCCGCGCATGCATTGGCGCTTGGCTTGCCCTTGGTGACCCACAACACACGGCACTTCAAGCGGGTGGCAGGATTGAAACTTGAAGACTGGATGACCTGATAAATTCAAACGGGCTCTCTATCGAACGACCGTTTGCACTGTGCGATACCCCCCCACCCCCTTCACATACGCCAACAACTCCCCAAAAAACGGATGCCTGCCAAGCGTGGACGAGTCGCCCACCAGCAGCAGCTTGCGCCGTGCGCGGGTCATGCCCACGTTCATGCGGCGGATGTCAGACAGAAAGCCGATCTCGCCTTGGGGGTTGCTGCGCGTCAACGTGATGGCAATGATGTCGCGCTCTTGGCCCTGAAACGAATCGACGGTGCCCACGCTGAGCCTGCGTTGCAGCAGCAAACCATTGAGCACTTCGCTGTCTTCGATGGCGTCTTTTAAATAATTGATTTGGGCGCGGTACGGTGCAATGACGCCGATGCTGAGCGGGGTGTGCTGGTGTTCGTCATGTTCAGCGCCGTCATAGGGCGCCAGCAACTGGGCCAAGCGCGCCAGCAGCAAATGGGCTTCTTCGGGGTTGGCGGTTGAACGGCTTTCGGGAATGGCCACTTCTTGATAACCGCAGCCCGCTGTGTCGATGAATTCCACCGGCAGGTCGGGTGCAAAACGCAGGTCATAAGCCTCCAGGCCCGCGTGGCGCACGCTGGCGTGCGGCACCAGTTGGCCGCCATAAAACTTCTGGGAGCTGAAGCCCATGATCTGCGCGTGCATGCGGTATTGCGTGGTGAGCATGCGGGCCGTCTGCGGTTGGCGCTGGATGCACTTTTCAAACAGGGTTTCGCGCAGGCCTTCGCGGGCGGCTTGTTCGCTTTTCACGGTGGGCGGCAGCTGGTGGTGGTCGCCCGCCAACACAAGGCGCTGGCCCTTGGCAATGGGAATCCAGCAACCCGGCTCCAGGGCCTGGGCGGCTTCGTCGATGAAGACGGTCTCAAAGCTCAGGTGGCGCATGTGGCGGTGGCTGGCGCCCACCAGCGTGCAGGTGATGACCTGCACCGATTCGAGCACGTCCTCGGTCATGAAGCGCTCTAGGTCATCGGCGGCTTGGCGCAGCGTACGCGCTTCTTCACGCAGCCATTGGCGGTGCTGCCGCTCTTCAAAACCAAAGTCGCGAACATGTTCGCTGGCGGTGTCTCGGTGCTGCTCAGCGGTTTGGCGCATCGCGTGCATCTTGGCGTAGCTGGGGTGGGCCATCACGCCGGCGTCGAGCGTGTGCTTGAGCAGCAGCTCCGACACGCGGCTGGGGTTGCCCATGCGGATCACGTTCACGCCGCGCTCGGCCAGCTTTTCGGTCAGCAGGTCCACGGCGGTGTTGGAGGGGGCGCACACCAGCACGCGCCGCTCACGCCGGATGGTTTCCAAAATGGCCTGCACCAGGGTGGTGGTTTTGCCCGTGCCGGGCGGGCCGTGGATGATGGCCACGTCTTGCGCCGAGAGCACATGGCGCACCGCCATCAGCTGCGAGTCGTTGAGCGCACTCGGGTAAAACAGGTCGTCGGCTTGGGGCTCGCGGTAGCTGGCTTGCCGCACGCCCAGCAGCACGTCGCGCAGTTCGGCGAGGCGGTTGCCGTGTGCGGCCATGACCGCGCTGAGGGCCTGGTGCATCTCGCGGTAGCTGACCTCGTCAAAGGTCAGGTCAATGCCGAGCGTGCTTCCGTTGAGGGTGGTGCCGTTGAGGGTGTTGCCATTCAACACCCAGTCGGGCAGCTCTTCTTTGGTGGTGGCCAGCAGCAGCTTGTTGCGCCGCACGCTGGTCACCACGCCGCTCAGCACGGGCCGATCTGATGCCGAATGGCTGCCTGAGTAGCCGGGCGCATTGCTGAACAGCGAAGCGTTCTTGCCCACCTGAAACAAGTGCAGGTCTTGCCGGTGCGCAGGGCGCTCGAGCTCCAGCACCACCTTGCCGCCAAAACCGATCTCTTCTTGGGTGATGGTGACGGGGTACCAGGTCAGGCCACGCCGACGGCGCTCTTTGATGCTGGCACTGGCGTTTTTGAGCTTGAACTGCGCCTGGTCTTCCTTTTGCTCCAGCTGCATGAGTGCACGCACATGGCGCAGCTCCTGCTGAACGTCAGGTTGCTTTGACGGCATCCAGATTGCGCAAGCGAATGTGCAACTCGCGCAATTGCTTTTCGTCCACGGGGCTCGGTGCTTGAGTCAACAAGCACTGAGCGCGTTGGGTTTTGGGGAAGGCGATCACGTCACGGATGGATTCGGCACCGGTCATCAGCGTGACGATGCGGTCCAGACCAAAGGCCAAGCCGCCGTGTGGAGGCGCACCGTATTGCAAAGCGTCGAGCAAAAAGCCAAATTTTTGCTGCGCTTCTTCAGGCGTGATCTTCAAGGCATCAAACACTTTTTGCTGCACGTCGGCCCGGTGGATACGCACTGAGCCGCCGCCCATTTCCCAGCCGTTCAGCACCATGTCGTAGCCCTTGGAGATGCACTTCTCGGGCGCGGTGGCCATCCAGTCTTCATGGCCGTCTTTGGGCGCGGTGAACGGATGGTGCACAGCGGTGTAGCGCTGGTTCTCGTCGTCGTATTCGAACATCGGGAAGTCCACCACCCACATCGGGGCCCAACGGTCCTCAAACAGGCCGTTGGCTTTGCCGAACACGCTGTGGCCGATTTTGATACGCAGTGCACCGATGGCGTCGTTGACGATTTTTTCTTTGTCAGCGCCGAAAAATATCAAGTCGCCGTCTTGTGCGCCTGTGCGCTCAAGCACCGCGGTCAAGGCGGCATCGTGGATGTTTTTGACGATGGGGCTTTGCAAACCATCACGGCCTTTGGCCAACTCATTCACCCGGATGTAGGCCAAACCTTTGGCGCCGTAGATCTTGACGAACTCGGTATACGCGTCAATCTCGCCACGGCTGATGCCGCCGCCTTCAACCGAACCATTCGGCACGCGCAGGGCCACCACGCGGCCACCCTTCATGTTGGCGGCGCCCGAGAAGACTTTGAAGTCCACATCGCCCATGACGTCGGTCAGCTCAGCGAACCGCAGTTTCACCCGCAGGTCAGGCTTGTCAGAGCCATAAATGTGCATGGCATCTTGGTAGGTCATGACCGGGAACTCGCCCAAGTCCACGCCAATGGTTTTTTGAAACACGCGCTTGATCATGCTTTGGAACATGTCGCGAATTTCTTCCTCGCTCAAGAACGAGGTTTCAATATCAATCTGAGTGAATTCGGGCTGACGGTCCGCGCGCAAGTCTTCGTCGCGAAAGCACTTGGTGATTTGGTAGTAACGGTCATAGCCCGCCACCATCAACAGCTGCTTGAACAGCTGAGGCGACTGGGGCAATGCAAAGAACTGGCCATCGTGCACACGGCTGGGCACCAGGTAATCGCGCGCGCCTTCGGGGGTGCTTTTGGTGAGCATCGGTGTTTCGATGTCCACGAAGCCGTTTTCGTCGAGGTACTTGCGCACTTCCATCGAAACCTTGTAGCGCAGCATCAGGTTGTTTTGCATGTAGGGGCGGCGCAGGTCCAGCACGCGGTGCGTGAGGCGGGTCGTCTCGGACAGGTTTTCTTCGTCGATCTGGAAAGGCGGCGTGACAGAGGCGTTGAGCACGATCAACTCGTGGCAAAGGACTTCGATCTTGCCGCTCTTCATGTTGTCGTTGGAGGTGCCTTCAGGGCGGGCACGCACCACGCCTTTGATCTGCACGCAAAACTCGTTGCGCACGTCTTCGGCCACTTTGAACATGTCAGGACGGTCGGGGTCGCACACCACTTGCACGTAGCCTTCGCGGTCACGCAGGTCAATGAAGATGACGCCGCCGTGGTCACGGCGGCGATTGACCCAGCCGCACAGGCTCACGGATTGGCCTGTCAAGGCTTCGGTCACCAGGCCGCAGTAGTGGGAACGCATGTTGGACATGTTCTAAGCTCTTTCGTTATTATTGAATTTTTGTCTGCTTGACAGGCAATGCATCAGGACCGCCAGGCACCATCACGCCCATCGAGATGATGTACTTCAAGGCGTCATCCACACTCATGTCGAGCTCTACGACATTGGCACGGGGCATCATCAAAAAGAAACCAGAGGTCGGGTTGGGCGTTGTGGGCACGTAAACACTGACAAACTCTTCTTTCAAATGGCGCGCCACTTCACCGCCTGGTTGACCGGTCAAAAAAGCAATGGTCCAAGAATTGGCATGTGGATAAGGCACCAGCAAGGCTTTGGAAAAAGCGTTTCCACTGCCAGAAAACAAGGTGTCTGCCACCTGCTTGACGCTGCTGTAAATGGTGTTGACCACCGGAATACGGGTGATCAACTTGCCCCATTGGCGAAGCCACCACTGGCCAAACATGTTGGCCACAAACATACCCGTGACCAATATGACCGCAGCAACAAGCACCACACCCAAACCGGGCACATGACGCAAAGTTTCTGCCGAAACATGCATCCCTGGAATGACTGCATCCAAGGCCCCCAACACGGAAAGGAAGATGTGGTCGAGTGTGCCAACCAACCAGGTCAAGACCCAGACCGTCACGCCCATGGGCAACCACACCAATAAACCGGTGACAAAGTAATGGCGCAGGCGCAGGTTCATGAGGTGCAATCAGTGGGTGAAAAGTCGATCCTCACAGGCGTCAGTGACAGGCACATGAAGGCGCGCAACTGGTCGATGCCGTGGAAGATGCAGAAGCTGATGCCGTCGGCGTGCTGTCCGATGAAGCTGGCGTGGCTGGCGTGGCTGGCGTGGCAGGCGAAGCTGCGCCGCCCTCTGTGGACACCGCTGGCGTCGGTGCGCCGCCCGAGCCACCTTTGAAATCGGTTGCGTACCAACCATTGCCTTTGAGTTGAAAGCCTGCCGCTGTGAGCTGCTTTTTGTAACTCGGCTTGCCGCAAACCGGGCAATCGGTCAAGGGTTCGTCGGCCATTTTTTGCAAAACGTCCTTGGCATGGCCACAGGACTCACATTTGTAAGCGTAGATAGGCATGGAGCGTCAGAGTTAGGGGTACAAAACCCTCGATTATAGGCGGCGAGGAACCTCAGCCGATGTGGGGCGTAGCATGGTGCGGCGCATTTTGGTTGCGAATGCCTTGCGGCAATGTAGAACCGATGACCATTCCCGCGCAGCTGGCCAAGACGCCCGCCAATTGAGCCGGGAACGCTTCGCCCGCTGAACTGAACAACAAAGCAAGCCAAGTACACAAGCCCAATGCAAGTGAAAAAATAGCACCTTGGGTTGTTGCCCGAGGCCAATACAAACCGAACACCAAGGGCACAAAGGCGCCCACCAAGGTCACTTGGTAGGCACCAGAGACCATTTCATAAATGCTGTTGCCCTGCATGGCGATGGCATAGATCAAAACCAAGCTGCTGAACACCAGCACCGTCAAGCGCATGGCTTTGAGCTCTTGCCGGTCACTGCTGTGCGGATAAAACTGACGCCAGATGTTTTCAGTGAAGGTCACACTGGGGGCCAGCAAGGTGGCGGATGCGCAGGACTTGATCGCAGACAACAAAGCACCAAAAAACAAAACTTGCATGGCAAATGGCATGTGCTCCATGACCAAGGTCGGAAGGACTTTCTGGGGATCGTCTTTCATCAGCAACAGGGCCTTGTCCGGCATGATGATCATGGCACTGACAACCAGGAACATGGGGACAAACGCAAAGAGAATGTAGAGAACACCCCCCCAAACAGGCCCTCGGGTGGCCGCATGAATGCTGTTGGCCGACATGACGCGCTGAAACACATCTTGCTGCGGAATGGAGCCAAGCATCATGGTGATGGCCGCAGCAAAAAAGAAAACCATGTCTTTGAAGTTCGGCTCTGGCCAAAACCTGAACAGGTCTTGGCTGACCGCCAAGGCCAGCACTTTGTCAGCGCCACCGGCTTGCTGTCCCGCAAAGACCGCGATGGTGGCCAACCCGACCACCAAAATAATCATCTGCATGAAATCGGTCACAGCCACCGACCACATGCCGCCAAACAAGGTGTAGGCCAGGATAGAGACCACGCCGATGGCCATGCCGATCGGCATACTGATCGCGCCCTCGGACAATAAATTGAAGACCAATCCGAGCGCCGTGACCTGTGCCGAAACCCATCCCAAATAACTCACCATGATGATGACCGAGCAGATCACCTCGACGCTTCGCCCATAGCGCTCGCGGAAGTAGTCACTGATGGTCAGCAAAGACATTTTGTAGAGTTTGGCTGCAAAAAAGACGCCCACCAAAATCAAACAACTGCCAGCCCCAAACGGGTCCTCGACCACCCCGTTCAAGCCGCTGTTGACGAATTTGGCTGGGATACCCAACACAGTTTCAGAGCCAAACCAGGTGGCAAAGGTGGTGGTCACGATCATGGCCAATGGCAGGTGCCGTCCTGCAATGGCAAAGTCGGCGGCGTTTTTGACGCGTTTGGCAGCCCACAATCCGATGGCGATGGTGATCAGCAAATAAGCAATGACCAAGCTCAACAGCACGAGACTTCTCCTTCAATGGCCGTTCAAATCACAGACTCAAAACAAATCAAGATGCCACACCAGTTGCAATGCCACCGAGGCCATCACAAAACCAACGCAAAGATACAAAATGGTTTGCAGCGTCTTGTTGGTGCGGCGTTGCTCGGCGATCAAATGGGCCAGGTTCCTGCGGTCCTCAAGATCACTGCGCGGCTGCCTCAAAAAGTCGTGCAAAAGCCGCGGTAACTGCGGCAGCAATTTGGCGTACTGCGGCGCTTGGTCGCGCAATTCCATCAGCAGTTTTTTGGGGCCGAGTTGATCGATCATCCATTTTTCAAGAAACGGTTTGGCGGTATTCCACAGGTCCAGTTCAGGGTCCAACTGGCGCCCCAAGCCCTCGATATTGAGCAAGGTTTTTTGCAGCAACACCAGTTGCGGCTGAATTTCAACTTGAAAACGCCGCGAGGTTTGAAACAAGCGCATCAGCACCATGCCCAAAGAAATTTCTTTCAGCGGCCGGTCAAAGTAAGGCTCACACACGGCTCGGATGGCTGACTCGAGTTCATCCACCCGTGTGTCCGCTGGAACCCAGCCTGACTCAATATGCAGTTCCGCTACCCGCTTGTAGTCGCGCCGGAAAAATGCCGTGAAATTTTGTGCCAAATATTCTTTGTCAAATTCCGTGAGGGTGCCCACGATGCCAAAGTCAAGAGAGATATAGCGCCCGAAGGTGTCCGGGGCCAAACTCACTTGAATGTTGCCAGGGTGCATGTCGGCATGGAAAAAACCATCGCGAAACACCTGGGTAAAAAACAGCGTGACGCCGTCACGGGCCAACTGCGGAATGTCGACCCCCGCATCCCTAAGGCGGTCAATCTGGTTGATAGGCACGCCGATCATGCGCTCCATGACGATGACTTCGGTGTGGCAAAAATCCCAAATCATTTCGGGAATCAGCACCAAATTCAGGCCTTCCATGTTGCGGCGCAGTTGGGCGGCGTTCGACGCCTCGCGCACCAAGTCGAGCTCGTCATGCAGATACTTGTCAAACTCGGCGACCACCTCTTTGGGCTTGAGGCGCTTGCCGTCTGCACTCAAGCCCTCGAGCCAACCGGCCATCATGCGCATGAGGGAGAGGTCTTTTTCGATGACGGGCTGCATACCGGGTCGCAAGACTTTGACCGCCACGTCCCGCTCAACACCGTGCTTGTCTTTCAAAACAGCAAAGTGGACTTGCGCGATCGATGCGCTGGCCACGGGCTGCCGATCAAATGACACGAAGACCTCATCCACCTTGCGTTTGAATGCGCGCTCAATGGTCGCCACGGCCACCTCGGAAGGAAAGGGTGGCACGTTATCTTGCAGTTGGGCCAACTCATCGGCGATGTCTGTGGGCAACAAATCACGTCGTGTTGACAGCACTTGTCCAAACTTGACAAAAATCGGGCCTAAACGCTCCAGGGCTTCGCGGATTCTTTGACCTCTCGGTGCCTTCAGGTCACGACCGATGGAAATCATGCGGGCCAGCATACGCAGCCATGGCTTTTGGAAACTGGTCAGGACCAGTTCATCCAAGCCATAGCGTAAAACAATGAACAAAATGAACCCACCGCGCAGGATACGGTTCATGCGCTGGCTTTCTTTGGATCGGCGTCAGCTGAAGCCGGCTGGAAAGGGGCTGCAAAACGCTTCAAAGCGGCGATGCCGCTGCGCGCCAGTGTGGCCAAGGTGTGGGCGGGGCCATCACCCATCCATTGGGCCACATCTTCTTCGGGCTCCCAACGCACATGGTCAATCAGCCAATTGACTTCGGCGGCCAACTGCACATCACCCTCGACCCGCACACCGGGTTTGCCCCCTCGCATCAAGGCGCTCGCAATGTCCAAAGGCGATTCATCTGTCACCGTCAAGCGCAAGTCAAAGCCGTCCGTCTGAACACGCTCGAACAAGCCCGCCGGCGTGGGCGAAAGTTTCATTGAGAATGTCTGCCACTGAACCTCAATGCGCTGCCCTTTTTGACGCGCCAATCGGCGCATGGCTTCGGGTTCTTGCATGAGCACATGATTCAAAAACAAAACCACGCGGTTCAGGGTTTCATCCATGACCCATGCGGGTGGGGAGAAAGAAGCGCCAAACTGCTGCAAAGCTTGGGCGGCCAAAGAAAAAGGGGACTGTGTTGCCATAGTCCCCGATTATTCACGAAAGCAGGTGGTTTATGAACACCTAAACCCCTTGTGTAGGGTGATTACTGCAAGGCCTGCACCCCTGACACCAACCAACCACTGCCACCCTGACGGGGTTTGGTCATATTCCAGACCTCACGGAATGGGCTCGGGCTGGCGTTGGCTTCTTCACGGATCATGCCGTTGAATTCCACGCTGGCCATGTAGACGTCAGGCAGTTCCTCAATGCCCAGCAGCTGGGCTTCCAACATGAGGACTTCGGTTTTGTTGGGTTGTCCCGATGCCGTGGCTTCGCGTTCGGCCAGTTGGGCGCGAATTTCGTTGAGCATGGTGTCCGTCATCATCGAGCGCAACATGCTGATGTCAGAACGGTCCCACGCGTCTTGCAGTGTTGCAAAGTTTTGTTTGGCCGCGCCCAAAAAGCCTTCTGAGTCAAAACCAGCGGGAACACCCCAGTTTTGATGCCCCCCCAAAGCGGAGCCGATCATCGAGCCGGTGGCCGCAGGCGCGGAACTGTCAAAGCGCGTGTTCTGCGCCTCCCAAGGACGAGCCGATGCATCGTTGCCCACTTTTTCCGGGTTGTAATTGCGCAAGACTTCCGGAGAAGCCGCACTGTCTCCTGAACCTTGGTAAGCCAGGCCCGCATCGCGGGCAGGCATGCGTGAGCGCATGAACCAACCGATCAAGGCAACAGCGGCCAACGCGAGCAAGGCAAACATCAAAATATTGCCCATCGCACCGCCCAGACCCATGCTGTTTGCCAACCAAGCCAAGCCCAAACCAGCAGCCAGTCCGCCCAACATGGCGCCCCACGGCCGCTTGGCAGGTGCAGCAGGTGGCACGGCGGGTTTGGCGATGCCAGCGGGCGCCGCCTGCTGCGCAGGGGCTGCAGGCCTGACGGCCTCGCGCTGCGTCACATTGCCGGACTGTTGTCCCATGGAGCGACCGCCGCCCAAGCGTTTGGCCTCTGCATTCAGGCCTCCCAAAGACAAGGCCAATAGCAAAACAACACTGAGTAATTTAGTCACACGGTCTCCCAGAGAGTAGCGGCCCAAGGCCATTGAACACGGATCAACATTTGATTCCGACATGTAAGGCTACCACCCCTGCACTCAAGTTGTGAAAATCCACATGGCCAAATCCGCTATTTTTCATAAGGGTTTTCAACTCTGCCTGGCCAGGGTGCATGCGAATGGACTCAGCCAAATAGCGGTAACTGCTGTCATCGCCCGCCACCAGTTTGCCAAGAGGCGGCAACACATTGAAGCTGTACCAGTCGTAAAGTTTTTCAAGCGGCTTGGCCACCTTGGAGAACTCCAGGACCAACAGCTTTCCACCGGGCTTGAGAACGCGGCACATCTCTTGAAGCGCAAGCGCCTTGTGGGTCATGTTGCGCAATCCAAAGGCCACGCTGACCACATCAAAATGGCTGTCAGCAAAAGGCAATTTTTCGGCATCGCAAACCAGCGTGGGCAAGACCACGCCCATGTTGAGCAAACGGTCGCGCCCTGTCGACAGCATGGCTTCGTTGATGTCAGTGTGAACCACCGTGCCGGTATGCCCTACTTTTTTGGCAAAAGCCAAGGCCAAATCGCCGGTTCCGCCCGCGATGTCCAGCACCTGATCGCCCTCTTTCAAATTGGCCACCTTCACGGTGTAGGCCTTCCAGACGCGGTGCAAGCCTGCCGACATGAGGTCGTTCATCACATCGTATTTGGAAGCCACCGAGTCGAACACGCCTCTCACATGCTGGGCTTTGTCGGTTTCTTCCACCGTTTTGAATCCGAAATGGGTAGAGCTCATGCCAACAACTTTCAGTGGGAGTGACCGCAACTGTTGGCGCCGCCAGCGAGCATGGGCGCATCGCGCTCGGCACCTGCCGCAGCCAAACGTTCGTTGTACTGTTTCCACAGCGCGTCTTGCGATGTGCCCAGAAAGTACAAATATTCCCAGGTAAAAAGGCCCGTGTCATGGCCGTCTGAAAAAGTCGGCTTGACTGCGTAGTTGCCCACGGGCTCCAAGCTGTCGATGCCTACCTGCCGTTTGCCGGTTTGCAGCACCTCTTGACCGGGGCCGTGGCCTTGGACTTCGGCCGAGGGCGAATACACCCGCATGAGCTCAAAGGGAATGCGAAATTGCGCGCCATCCGCAAAGCCGATTTCCAGCACGCGCGTGCTGCCGTGCACAGTCATCGATTCGGGCATCGGCGTTTTGGAGGTCAAACCAGCCACAGGATCTTTCCTTTAAACGAGCACGCGCTCGATGCCGCCAGCATTGGCCGCGCTGACGTACTCGGGCATCCAGTTCTCACCCAGGATGTGCTTGGCCATCTCGACCACGATGTAATCGGCTTCGAGCAGGCCGTTTTTCATGTCGTCGCCAAACCGAGTCAGCCCTTGCAGGCAGCTGGGGCAGCTGGTCAAAATCTTGACGTTGGCTTGCGGAGCCAAGGCGCCACTGTCGCGCAAAGCAGCTTCGCCCTTGAGCAGCTCTTCTTCCTTGCGAAAGCGCACCTGCGTTGAGATGTCGGGTCGCGTGACGCCCAGGGTGCCCGACTCTCCACAGCAACGTTTGCTCTCAATGACGTTGTCTCCCATCAAGGCCTTGACGGTCTTCATGGGCTCTTGCAACTTCATCGGGCTGTGACAGGGGTCGTGGTAAAGGTACGCACCCTGGGATTCGAGTTTGATGCCTTTTTCCAGCAGGTACTCGTGGATATCGACGATCCGGCAACCCGGGAAAATCTTATCGAACTCATAGCCCTGCAACTGGTCGTAGCAGGTGCCACAGCTGACCACCACCGTCTTGATGTCCAAGTAGTTCAAGGTGTTGGCCACACGGTGAAACAACACCCGGTTGTCGGTGATGATTTTGTCGGCCTTGTCAAACTGACCCGAGCCTCTTTGCGGATAACCGCAGCACAAATAACCTGGGGGCAAAACCGTTTGCACGCCGGCATGCCAGAGCATGGCTTGTGTCGCCAAGCCCACCTGACTGAACAAACGCTCAGAGCCACAACCTGGAAAATAAAACACCGCCTCTGTTTCAGCGGTGGTTTTTTGCGGATTGCGGATGATCGGCACGTAATCGTTGTCTTCAATGTCCAACAAGGCCCGGGCGGTCTTTTTGGGCAGATTACCTGGCATCTTTTTGTTGATGAAGTGGATCACCTGCTCTTTGATCGGCGCAGTCCCCACCGATGCCGGCGGTGCACTGGTTTGCTTGCGGGCCACACCCTTGAGCAAACCCGCCACAAAGCGCTGCGCCCGCATGCCCACACCGACCATGGCGGCACGTGCCAGCTTGATGGTTTCGGGATTGGTCGCATTGAGCATGAACATGGCCGCCGCGTTACCAGGCCTGAAGCTTTTTTGACCCATCTTGCGCAACAAGTTGCGCATGTTCATGGTCACATCGCCAAAGTCAATTTTGACCGGGCAAGGCGACAGGCATTTGTGGCACACGGTGCAATGGTCGGCCACGTCTTCAAACTCTTGCCAATGTTTGATTGACACGCCGCGGCGGGTTTGCTCTTCGTACAAAAACGCTTCTACCAAGAGCGAAGTGGCCAAAATTTTGTTGCGCGGGCTGTACAGCAAATTGGCACGCGGCACATGGGTGGCGCATACCGGTTTGCATTTGCCGCAGCGCAGGCAGTCTTTGATGCTGGCGGCAATGTCACCAATGTCAGACTGCTGCATGATCAGCGACTCATGGCCCATCAGGCCAAAGCTGGGGGTGTAGGCGTTGGTCAAATCGGCTTGCAAGATTTCGCCTTGCGGGCCTTTGACGCCGCGCATCAACTTGCCTTTGTTGAAGCGCCCATGCGGATCGATGCGCTGTTTGTAATCGGCAAAGGGCTGCAGCTCGGCGTCGCTCAAAAATTCCATTTTGGTGATGCCAATGCCGTGCTCGCCCGAGATCACGCCGTCCAGGCTGCGCGCCAGCGCCATGATGCGGGTCACCGCTTCGTGCGCAGTTTGCAGCATGTCGTAGTTGTCGCTGTTGACCGGGATGTTGGTGTGCACATTGCCGTCACCGGCGTGCATGTGCAGTGCCACCCAGACACGGCCTTTGAGCACGCGCTGGTGAATGGCGGTGCATTCCGTCAGGATCGGCTCGAACGCCGCACCCGAAAAAATCACACGCAAAGGCTCGCGAATCTGGGTTTTCCAGCTGGCGCGCAAGCTGTGATCCTGCAGTTGGGGGAACAAGGTGTCCAGGTCGTTCAACCAGCCTTGCCACAGGGCACGTGTTTCGCGCACCACCAACAAAGCTTGCGCCACGCGCTCTTCGAGCAACTCGGCGGCCGGAATGTCGTTGGCGTCTTCTTGCTTGCCCAAAGGCAGGCTGCCGCGTGCCAAAAACTTTTCGAGTTCATTGCACAAGGCCAGCTTGTTGCGCAGGCTCAGGTCGATGTTGATGTTCTCAATGCCGTCGGTGTACTCGGCCATGCGCGGCAGCGGGATCACCACGTCTTCATTCACCTTGAACGCATTGGTGTGCTTGGAAATGGCGGCCGTGCGTTTGCGGTCGGCCCAGAATTTCTTGCGCGCTTCGGGGCTGATGGCGACAAAGCCTTCGCCGCTGCGCGAATTGGCCAAGCGCACCACTTCGGAGGTCACGCGGGCCACATCGTCCGGGTTGTCGCCGGCAATGTCGGCCAAGAGCAGCATTTTGGGAAAGTGACCGCGCTTGGACTTGGTGGTGTAACCCACCGCGCGCATGTAGCGCTCGTCCAGGTGCTCCAGGCCCGCCAGCAAGACGCCCGAGCGTTTTTGCTCGGCGAACATGAAGTCCTTGATCTCCACGATGCTCGGCACTGCATCTTTGGCGTTGCCAAAAAACTCCATGCACACGGTGCGGATGTGTTCAGGCATGCGGTGCAAGACCCAAACAGCGCTGGTGATCAGGCCGTCGCAACCCTCTTTTTGCACACCCGGCAAGCCAGCCAAAAACTTGTCGGTCACGTCTTTGCCCAGGCCTTCCTTGCGGAACGTTTTGCCGGGAATGATCAGGGTTTCGGTGCGCAAAGGGGTTTTGCCGTCGGCCTTGAAGTAGCGCAGCTCAAAGGTGGCGATTTCGGCGTCGTGGATCTTGCCCATGTTGTGGTCCATGCGCACCACGTCCAGCCATTCGGCGTCGGGCGTGACCATGCGCCAGCTGGCCAAGTTGTCGAGTGCCGTGCCCCACAGCACGGCTTTTTTGCCGCCCGCATTCATGGCGACATTGCCACCAATGCAACTGGCCTCGGCGGAAGTCGGATCGCACGCAAACACGTAACCGGCAAGTTCTGCAGCGTCGGTGGCGCGTTGGGTGACCACACCGGCTTCGGTCCAGATCGTGGGGACCGGGTGGTCCATACCCGGCAGCTGCAGGGTCTTGACTTCGCTCATGCCCTCGAGTTTTTCGGTGTTGATGACCACGCTCTTCCAGGTCAAGGGAATCGCACCACCGGTGTAGCCCGTGCCGCCCCCACGCGGAATGATGGTCAATTCCAACTCGATACAGCCTTTGACCAAGCGGGCCATTTCGGCTTCGCTGTCGGGCGTGAGCACCACAAAGGGGTATTCGACACGCCAATCGGTGGCATCCGTGACATGGCTGACGCGCGACAAGGCGTCGAACTTGATGTTGTCTTTGGCCGTCAAACGGCCCAAGGCTTTTTGGGTTTGGCGGCGCAAAATATGCATGGCCGCGATAGCACGGTCAAAATCATTCAGCGCCAGCTTGGCCAAGTCCAACAATTCACCGACCAAGGCATCGCGCAGGGCGTCGGTATCAGGGGTACGGCGCTTTTGGACTTCGCCCAGACGGTGGTTCAAGGCATCGACCAGCATCTGGCGGCGACCAGGGTTGTCGAGCAGATCGTCTTGCAAATAGGGATTGCGCTGCACCACCCAGATATCGCCCAGCACCTCGTACAGCATGCGGGCCGAACGGCCCGTACGACGCTCTTGACGCAGCTGATTGAGCAAATCCCAAGCGCGCACGCCCAACAAACGCATGACGATTTCTCGGTCAGAGAAGCTGGTGTAGTTGTAGGGAATTTCGCGCAAGCGCGGCGCCGACTCGTCGGCTTGCATCAGATATTGGAGCGTGGTGGGTGCGTTCATAGTGTCAAACCGGTCGCAGCCAAAAAAACTGACACAGCGGGTGTGTGCCATAGGCTGATGAATACATTTTATCGCAGTGCTGCATAACCTTGCCTGCTAAGGACACTTCAACGCCGGGGCGGACACACCCCTTTTTCTGCACGAAAAACCAAAAATGTCACTTTTTCATCACCTTTTATTCATTAGATTGTCATAATCACAGGTTACTATTTTCAAATAGTTTTATCATTTAGGATCATCCAATGAACTTCAAATTGAGCTTGGCTGCCTTGGCGCTTGCTGCCAGCAGCCTTTCGGCGCAAGCCCAAACCGAAATCCAATGGTGGCACTCCATGTCCGGTGCCTTGGGCGATTGGGTCGGAGACATTGCCAAAGATTTCAACGGCAAGCAAACGGATTACAAAATCGTCCCGGTCTTCAAAGGCAATTACGACGAATCCATGACCGCCGCTGTGGCCGCTTTCCGTGCTGGCAATGCGCCCCACATTTTGCAGGTGTTTGAAGTGGGTACTGCCACCATGATGTCCTCCAAAGGCGTGGTGGTGCCGGTCGAACAAATCATGCGCGACGGCGGCTACAAATTCGACCCCAAGGCCTATGTGCCCGCTGTGGCCGGTTATTACACCGCGCCGAATGGCCAGATGATGTCTTTCCCATTCAACAGTTCCACCACAGTGATGTGGGTGAACCTGGACGCGTTCAAAGCAGCTGGCATCTCCACCGACAAATTGCCCCAAACCTGGCCAGAAGTGGCCTTGGCTGCGGCCAAGCTCAAAACCAGTGGCCACAAGTGCCCCTTCACCACCGCTTGGCAAGGTTGGACCCAACTGGAGAGTTTCTCCACCTGGCACAACACCGAGCTGGCCACCAAGGGCAACGGCATGAAGGGCCTGGACGCCCGCTTGGTCGTCAACTCGCCCCTGCATGTGCGCCACATCGAAAACTTGGGCAATATGGCTCAGCAAGGCCTGTTTGTTTACAAAGGCCGTGCAGGCAGCGCGGGCGCACCGTTTGAATCTGGCGAGTGCGCGATCAGCATCAACTCCTCAGCAGCCTACGCTGGCGTGAGCAAGAATGCCAAGTTCAAGTTCGCAGTCGGCACCTTGCCTTATTACCCAGATGTGGCAGGCGCACCGCAAAACACCGTCATCGGCGGTGCGAGTCTGTGGGCCATGGCCGGCAAAAAGCCTGCCGAGTACAAAGGCGTTGCCGCATTCTTCAACTACCTGTCTGACCCGGCTATTCAATCGGCCAACCACAAGCGCACCGGCTACCTGCCTGTGACCATGGCTTCGTTCAAAATGACTGAAGAGTCTGGTTTTTACAAGCAAAACCCCGGCACCGACGTGTCGGTCAACCAGATGATCCGCAAGACCACCGACAAGTCACGCGGCATCCGTTTGGGCAACTATGTGCAGATCCGCACGATTGAAGACGAAGAGCTCGAGCAAGTCTGGGCGGGCAAAAAGTCGGCCAAAGACGCCTTGGACAGCATTGTCAAGCGCGGCAATGAGTTGCTCGAGAAGTTTGAAAAAGCCAACAAGTCCTGATCATTCAGGTCTTTTCTGAAGGCAAGCCAGCCTGCGTTCACGTCGGCTGGCTTGAGTGATTTTGAGCAGCGACAAAAAAGTTCTTTTCCGCTCCAGTTGGTTGCCTTGGGTGTTGATCGCACCGCAAGGCTTCATTGTTTTGGCGTTCTTCTTTTGGCCAGCAGGTCAGGCTTTGGTGCAGTCTTTCCAACAATCTGACGCCTTTGGCATGTCGGTGCAATGGACTGGCTTGGACAACTTTGCCGCTTTGTGGCGCGATGAAACCTACCTGGCCTCATTCCAAACCACGGCTGTTTTTTCGGTGCTGGTGGCCGGCTTGGGGATTTCGCTGTCACTGGTGTTGGCGTTTTTTGCAGACCGTGTGGTGCGTGGCATCTGGTTGTACCGCAGCCTGTTGATCTTGCCCTACGCGGTCGCGCCTGTGGTGGCGGGGGTGCTGTGGTTGTTTTTGTTTTCGCCGTCGGTGGGTCTGGTGGCCTATGTGCTCGAAAACTTCGGCATTGAATGGAACATTTTGCTCAACAGCACGCATGCGATGACCCTGGTCGTGATCGCCTCGGTCTGGAAGCAAATCTCCTATAACTTCCTGTTCTTTTTGGCGGGCTTTCAAAGCATCCCCAAATCGCTGGTGGAAGCCGCCGCGATGGATGGTGCCAGCGTTTGGCAACGCTTTTGGACCGTGCAATTGCCACTGCTCACGCCGACCACATTTTTTTTGCTGGTGGTCAACACGGTGTATGCCTTTTTTGAAACCTTCGGCATCATCGATGCCACCACCAAAGGGGGCCCGGGCAAAGACACCGCCATCTTGGTTTACAAGGTCTACTTTGACGGCTTCAAAGCCATGGACTTGGGCGGTTCGGCCGCGCAGTCGGTGGTGCTCATGGCGATCGTGATTGGCTTGACGGTGCTGCAATTTCGCTATGTCGAGCGCAAGGTGAATTACTGAGATGATTGAACGGCACCCTTTCTTGGACTTCATCTCTCACGCCCTGCTGGCTTTGGGCGTGGTGGTCATTGTGTTCCCCATCTATTTGGCCTTGGTGGGATCGACCCATTCGGCCCAAGAAATGGTGCAGTCGCCCATCCCCATTTGGTTTGGCCATGACGCCATGGCCAACTACCGCACCATTTTGTTGGGCGAAGGCCCCGGCGTGACCAGCCAAGTGCCTGTGGCGCGGATGATGTGGGTCAGTTTGGTCACCGCACTGAGCATTGCGTTGGGCAAGATCGTCATCTCTTTGTTGAGCGCATTTGCCTTGGTTTATTTCAATTTCCCCTTTCGCAAAGCGGTGTTTTGGGGCATTTTTGTGACCCTGATGCTGCCGGTCGAGGTTCGGATTGTGCCAACCTACAAAGTGGTGGCCGACTTTGGGATGATCAACAGTTTTGCGGGTTTGACCATTCCGCTGATAGCCTCTGCAACCGCCACATTTTTGTTCCGGCAGTTTTTCCTGACGGTGCCCGACGAGCTGGCTGAAGCAGCCAAGATGGACGGGGCCTCGCCGATGCGGTTTTTTTGGGACGTCCTCTTGCCTTTGTCGCGCACCAGCATTGCGGCCTTGTTTGTGATCCAGTTCATTTACGGCTGGAACCAATACCTTTGGCCCTTGCTGATGAGCACCGAAGAGCGCATGTACCCGATCGTCATGGGCATCCGCAGCATGACCGCGGGCGCCGACGCCCAAGTGCAGTGGAACCTGGTCATGGCCACGGCCATTTTGGCCATGTTGCCGCCCGCCCTCGTGGTGGTCTTGATGCAAAAATGGTTCGTCAAAGGACTGGTCGATACTGAGAAATAACATGGCCTCCATCACCCTCTCTCACCTTCAAAAAACCTACGGCACTGGCGTTCAGCGTTTTGGCGCAAGCGCCAAGGGCAACACCGTCATTCAAGATCTGAGCGCTGACATCCATGACGGCGAGTTTGTCGTCATCGTCGGGCCATCAGGCTGCGGCAAGTCCACCCTGCTGCGCATGGTGGCGGGCCTGGAAGAAATCACGGCCGGTACCGTGTCGATTGGCGATCGCATGGTCAATGACTTGGAGCCTGCTGAGCGCGACATCGCCATGGTGTTTCAGAACTATGCGCTGTATCCGCACATGAGCGTGTTCGACAACATGGCCTATGGGCTGAAGATCGCCCAACGGCCGCCGCAAGAAATCAAGGCCCGCGTGGACAAAGCGGCCGCGATTTTGGAGTTGTCTGGGCTGCTGCAACGCAAGCCGCGTGAGCTGTCCGGTGGCCAGCGCCAGCGCGTGGCCATGGGCCGCGCCATCGTGCGCCAGCCGCAGGTGTTTTTGTTTGACGAACCCCTGTCCAATCTGGACGCCAAACTGCGCGCCCAGACCCGGCTCGAAATTCAAAAACTGCACCGCGAATTGGGCATCACCAGCCTGTTTGTCACGCACGACCAGGTCGAAGCCATGACCCTGGCGCAACGCATGATCGTCATGAACGGTGGCCAGGTGGAGCAATTCGGCACGCCCGAGGAGGTCTACAACCGACCGGCCAGCACCTTTGTCGCCAGTTTCATCGGCTCGCCGCCGATGAACCTCTTGTGTCACGCGCCGCAGTGCACCTCTGGACATGTGATGGGCATTCGTCCAGAGCACCTGGACTTAACGCCCGGCACCGGCTGGCATTTGCAGACTGAGCATGTGGAATTGCTGGGCGCCGAACGCCTGGTGCATGCACGACTGGGTGACGAATTGATCACCCTGCGCCTGGACGCCTCGGTCCTTGCGCCGAAGCCAGGCGAGCGCTTTTACGCCACGGCCCGCGCCGACCGTGTGCACTGGTTCAACCCCGAAACAGGCAAGCGGCTTGAGGCACAGGGAGAAGCGGTATGAGCAACCGGGATTTACCTCACTGGCCCTATCCCCGCTGGGTGGCGCACCGCGGCGCGGGCAAGCTGGCGCCTGAAAACACCCTGTCTGCCTTCCGCTTGGGCGCACAGCACGGTTACCGCATGTTCGAATGCGATGCCAAATTGAGCAGCGACGGCGTGGTCTTCTTGATGCACGACGCCACCTTGGACCGGACCACCAGCGGACACGGCGTGGGTGGGGACCGATCGTGGCATGACTTGGCGCAGTTGGACGCGGGCAGCTGGCACTCGCGGGCTTACGCGGGCGAACCCCTTTTGACCTTGGCCAACCTGGCCCGGTTCTGCCTGCACAACCGTTATTTTTTGAACATTGAAATCAAACCTACCCCGGGCACCGAACGGCGCACGGGTGAAATCGTGGGCCGCGAGGCTGCCGCGCTGTGGGCTGGCCACGAATCCGGCGATAAAGTTCCACCGCTATTAACCTCCTTCCGACCCGAAGCTTTGGCCGGCGCGCAAGCCACCGCGCCGCAGTTGCCACGCGGCTTGTTGCTCGACAGTTTGTGGGACGGCTGGCTGGCACAGGCCCAGCAGCTGGGCTGCCGGGCCGTGGTTTGCAATTACGCGCTGTGGGATGCATCCACGGTGCATCAGGTGCACGCCGCCGGGATGCGCTGCCTGAGCTATACGGTGAACGACGAATGGGCTGCACAGCGGCTGATCGACTTGGGCACCGACGGCATCATCACCGACCGGGTGGACCTGTTCAGCCCGGTTTGATCCCTATCGCTGCTGCCAGGGGCGTTGCAGCACCCACTCCACCGTGGCACTGACAAGCACCAAAGCGGCGTAAGTTGCCATTTTGCCGTCGTTGTCAAACCACACCAAACCTGCGATCAACACCCCAGCACCAGCCGCACAATTCCAAGCCCAGCGCTTGCGCCAGGTCGGCGCTGAGGGGGAGCCGATCAGCCAAGCGCCACCGATCACGCACACCCCAGCCATCGCGAATGCGGGCAGAAAGAAATAAAACAGATGGAACAGGATCTGTGCAAAGCTCATGCAAGCGGTCTGTTGTGGAGGCAGTTGATTGTGCCGTCAAATCCAACAAAGACACCGCTGTCTGGGTGCAAATTGAATTGACCCGAGGCTGGCGATGCAGAGACTTTTATAATCACCCACTATGGCAGTCTGGGCACTCGGTTTGAACCACACCACGGCACCGCTCGATTTGCGCGGTCGGTTCGCCTTCGCCTTGGACCAATTGCCCCACTCTTTGGAGGGCTTGCGCAGCCAATTGGCGCGTGGCGATCGTCAGGCACCTGAAGCGGCCATTTTGTCCACATGCAACCGCACCGAGATTTACTGTGCTGCCGACGCCTCGGCTTTGACCGACACGCTCGATTGGTTGGCCCATGCAGGGGGTGTCCCCGCCAACGAACTGCGCTCACACACCTACACGCTTGAGAACGACCAAGCCGCCCGACATGCTTTTCGGGTGGCCAGCGGCTTGGACTCGATGGTCCTGGGGGAGGCGCAAATTTTGGGTCAGCTCAAAGATGCCGTGCGGACTGCCGAACAGGCCGGTGCTTTGGGCAGCACCTTGAACCAACTCTTTCAGCGCAGTTTTGCGGTAGCCAAGGACGTGCGCACCAGCACCGAGATCGGGGCGCACTCCATCAGCATGGCGGCCGCTTCGGTGCGCTTGGCCAGCCAATTGTTTGAAGACTTGGGTCAAATCAAGGTGCTGTTTGTCGGTGCAGGTGAAATGATCGAGCTGGTCTCGACCCACTTTGCCGCACGCAAACCGCTCAGCATGACAATCGCCAACCGGTCCATGGAACGCGGCGAAAAACTCGCCTCGCGTTATGGCGCCCAAGTCATGCGCCTGGCCGACCTGCCCGACCGCTTGCATGAATTTGATGCGGTGATCAGTTGCACCGCCAGCACCCTGCCTTTGATCGGACTCGGCGCCGTGGAGCGCGCACTCAAGAAACGCAAACACCGCCCGATGTTCATGGTGGACTTGGCGGTGCCGCGTGACATTGAGCCCGAGGTGAAGTCGCTGGAAGACGTCTACCTTTACACAGTGGACGATTTGGCCGCTGTGGTGCAAACCGGACAAGCCCACCGCCAAGCGGCGGTGGCCGAAGCAGAAGTCATCATTGACGCGGGCGTGCAAAGCTTCATGCACTGGATGGTGCAACGCCACGCCGTGCCTTTGATTCAGGAGTTGCAAGCCCAAGCGGATCATTGGCGTGAAGCCGAAATGATTCGTGCGCGCAAAATGCTCGCCAAAGGCGAAAGCCCCGAGCAGGTGCTGGAAGCCCTGTCGCGCGGCCTGACCCAAAAAATGCTGCACGGTGCCATGGCTGAACTGAACGCCGCCACCCCCGAGCACGCAGCGCAAACGATCCAGGCCGTGCAACGCTTATTTTTGCGCAAAGAGCGTTAGCGACGTCTAAGCCTAGGCGCCAGCCTGCTGGCGATTCCTGTGTCATTCCTACGCCCCTTTGTTGCTTGCGGGCAAGCGAATACAAGAGCCCTGTCTCAACCCCCTTTTACGCATGAAACCCTTCCTGATCCAACAACTCGAACGTTACGCTCTGCGGCTGACCGAGCTGGACTTTTTGTTGTCCCGGGAAGACATCATGCGTGACATGACGCAGTTTTTGAAACTCTCGCGTGAGCATGCCGAAGTGAACGCGGTGGCGACACGCTTTACCCGATTTCAGCAACGCAATGCCGATCTGGCCGCTGCCCAAGCCCTGCTCAGCGATGAAGACCTGCACGAGATGGCCGAGGAGGAAGTCACGAGCGCCAGCGCAGAACTGCAAACACTCGAAGCCGAGTTGCAGCGCATGCTGTTGCCCAAAGACCCGGACGACGCTCGCCCGGCCTTTGTGGAGATCCGCGCTGGCACCGGGGGCGACGAGTCGGCGCTGTTTGCAGGCGACATGCTGCGCATGTACACGCGCTATGCCGAAAGCCAAGGCTGGAAATGCGAGATGGTGTCTGAATCGGTGAGCGAACTCGGCGGATACAAAGAAGTGGTCGTGCGCATCGAAGGCGACAACGTCTATGGCGCATTGAAGTTTGAATCGGGTGGTCACCGGGTGCAGCGCGTGCCGGCCACCGAAACGCAAGGCCGCATCCACACCAGTGCCTGCACAGTGGCCGTGCTGCCCGAGCCGGACGAGGCCCAAGCCATCCAGATCAACCCCTCCGACTTGCGCATCGACACCTACCGCGCCAGCGGGGCCGGCGGGCAACACATCAACAAAACCGACTCTGCCGTGCGCATCACCCACTTGCCCACCGGCATCGTGGCGGAATGTCAAGACGGCCGCAGTCAGCACAGCAACAAGGCCCAGGCCCTCAAAGTACTCACCGCCCGGATTCAGGAAAAAGACCGCTCCGAGCGTGCCGCCAAAGACGCTGCCGAACGCAAAAGCCTGATCGGCAGCGGCGACCGCTCGGACCGCATCCGCACCTACAACTTCCCCCAAGGGCGCCTGACCGACCACCGCATCAACTTGACCTTGTACAAGTTGCTGAGCATCATGGAAGGCGATTTGCAGGATGTGGTCATCGCCTTGCAAGGCTACGAGGCTGCGCAGCAGCTGGCGGCACTCGAAATAGGCATCTCGGGCTGATGGCTGCCAGCAACTCCACCCTGGCCCAATGCCTGAGCCAAGCGCAAGCACAAGGCCTGGCCCGTGTCGATGCGCAGATGCTGTTGTTGCACAGCCTGGGCCGTGATCTGCACGATCGAGCCTGGCTGCTGACCCATGACAGTGACCCTTTGGGTGCCCTGCAGCTCGCGCAATGGCAAACCGCTGTGCAACGCCGCCTGGATGGCGAACCGGTGGCCTACATCACCGGGCGCAAGGATTTTTTTGGTCTGACACTGGCGGTGGATGCGCGCGTGCTCGACCCGCGCCCCGACACGGAAACCCTGGTCGAGTGGGCTTTGGCCGTCTTACCTCAAGCACCCACCCCCAACGCCTTGCGCGTGCTGGACCTGGGCACCGGCAGCGGTGCAGTGGCCTTGGCGCTGCAACATGCCCGCCCTGATGCACACGTGTGGGCTGTGGATCTCAGTGCCGATGCACTGGTCGTCGCTCGCGCCAATGCCTTGCAACTGAATTTGCCGGTGCAGTTCATCGCCAGCAACTGGTTTGCCCAAATCGATGCGCATTTTGATCTTATTGTCGCCAATCCGCCCTACATTGCACAGGCCGACCCGCATCTGCGTGCGTTACAGCATGAGCCTCTCCAAGCCCTCACGAGCGGCAGCGATGGCTTGAGTGACATTCGGCATATCATTGCCCACGCGCCAAATTACCTTGCGCATTCGGCCTGGTTGCTGCTAGAGCATGGCCATGATCAAGCCGAGAGGGTGCGAAGTCTGTTGGTACAAGCGGGATTCCTGCGGGTTCAGTCCCACACTGATTTGGCAGGGCATGTGCGCTGCAGCGGCGGACAAACGCTCTCCCAATAACCCTGTCATGCAGACACGCCTTCAAAGTGAAATAATCACCCATCGGTTTGCTAAACCAACCGAAATCGACAACTTCTAGAACCCTACAAAGGAGCCACCATGAGCGACACCCAAAAGCGCATCGACGACCTGGTCAAACACAACGACATCACCTTGTTCATGAAGGGCAGCGCCAGTTTTCCGATGTGCGGTTTTTCAGGCCGTGCCATCCAGATCCTCAAAGCTTTGGGTGTGGACACCAAAACCGTCAAGACGGTGAATGTTCTGGACGATGCTGAAATTCGCCAAGGCATCAAGGAATACAGCAACTGGCCCACGATCCCCCAGCTGTACATCAAAGGCGAATTCATCGGTGGCTCTGACATCATGATGGAGATGTACGAGTCGGGTGAACTCCAACAAGTGGTCAACGGCCAGGCCTGATCACTTGCTTGCTCGCGCCAAGCCACCTGCGGGTGGCTTTTTTGCGCTCAGTCGACGCTGTGCCGCCAAGTCAGCTGCGCTGCAAGGACCGCTTGGGGGTAAGTCGCCTGACCGCGCGAGCCGTTGTAGCGGCCAAGTCCCAGGAAAAGATCACCTTGTTCGCGGTCCAGGTAATGCCGCAAGATCACACAGCCAAAACGCAGATTGGTCTGCATGTGGAACAGGCGGCCCTCATGGCCATCGCCAATGCTGCGTGCCCAAAACGGCATGACCTGCATATAGCCCCGGGCACCCGCTGAAGAGATGGCAAATTTGCGGAACGCACTTTCCACCTGCACCAAGCCCAGCACCAAAGACAAAGACAGTCCGGCTCGGCGCGCTTCATACCACAGGGTTTGCAGGAACTCCTGCTGCTCGGTCGGGTGGCTTGTGTAACGCAGCAAGCGCTGGCGGCTGGCCGACTGCCATTGGGCGAAGGCCAGCTGATCCGCCTCGCTGGGCAGCACCGGCTGGGGTGGTGCCGCATCGGCAATGGCCGCGCTCAGCGCGGTGCGCACCGCGTGCGACAAAGGCTCTTCGATTTGTGAACCCGCTTGCACGGCCCATGGCCAAGCGGCCAAACTCAGTCCTGCGGCGGCCGTGCCCCCCAAGACCTGGCGGCGGTTGTGATTGACATGGGCCATGACCTTGGGCATGCCCCAGAGGTTCAAGGAGAAAGACCGGCTTTGACTTGGGCCATGATGTCGGCCACAGCCACTTTGCGCGATTCGGCATCACGGCGGTGCTGGTATTCGACCAAGCCCTCTTTGAGGCCTTTGTCGCCAATGGTGATTCGGTGCGGCACACCGATCAGTTCCCAATCGGCAAACATGGCGCCGGGCCGCTCGCCGCGGTCGTCCAGGATCACGTCCACCCCATCCGCCAGCAAGGCGGCGTAAATGCGCTCAGCTTCAAACTTGACGGCTTCACTGCGGTCCATGCCGATGGGGCAAACCACCACGGTGAAAGGCGCAATCGCGTCGGGCCAGATGATGCCGCGCTCGTCGTGGTTTTGCTCGATGGCAGCAGCAGGCAGGCGGGTCACGCCAATGCCATAGCAGCCCATCTCAAGGAACTGCGGCTTGCCGTTTTCATCGAGGAAAGTGGCGTTCATGGCTTTGGAGTATTTGGTGCCCAGGTAGAACACATGACCCACTTCGATGCCGCGCTCGATGGCCAGCTCACCTTGGCCGTCGGGCGACTGGTCACCCGCCACCACGTTGCGGATGTCGGCCACCCGTGCAGGCTCGGGCAGGTCACGGCCCCAGTTGACATTGGTGAAGTGGAAATCTTCTTCGTTGGCGCCGCAGATCCAGTGGGACATCACGGCCACATCGCGGTCGACCACCAGGTGTACCGGTTTCTTCAGGTTCAAGGGGCCGAGGTAACCCGGCTTGCAACCAAAGTGGTCTTCGATTTCGGTCAGGGTGGCAAAGCGGAAACCACCTTCCATGCCGGGCAGCTTGCTCACTTTCACCTCGTTCATGTCGTGGTCGCCGCGCAGCAGCAAAAGCCAAACTTGCGACTTGACGATCTCGCCCTGCTCGTTGAGGGCGTCAGTGGCCAGAACCAATGACTTGACGGTGGTGGACAGTGGCACATTCAGCAAAGCGGCCACGGCTTCGCAGGTGCTCTTGCTCGGTGTAGGGGTCTTGGTCAGCGCTTGGCTTGCCGCACCGCGCGGCTGTCCGGGCGCCAAGGCCTCGGCCTTTTCCATATTGGCGGCGTAGCTGCTGGTGGGGCAATAAACGATGGCGTCTTCGCCGGTGGCCGCAATCACCTGGAACTCTTCGCTCAAATCGCCCCCGATGGCCCCGCTGTCGGCAGCCACGGCGCGGTAGGTCAGGCCAAAACGGTCAAAGATGCGGCGGTAGGCTGCGGCCATCACCTGGTAGCTGGCCTTGGCGCTGGCCACGTCGCGGTCAAAGCTGTAAGCGTCCTTCATGGTGAACTCGCGGCCCCGCATCAGTCCAAAACGGGGCCGGCGCTCGTCGCGGAACTTGGTCTGGATTTGGTAGAAGTTTTTGGGCAGCTGTTTGTAGCTGCGCACTTCCTGACGCACCACATCGGTCACGACCTCTTCGCTGGTGGGCTGGATCACAAAGTCACGGCCATGGCGATCCTTGATGCGCAAAAGCTCAGGCCCCATCTTGTCAAAGCGGCCGGTCTCTTGCCACAGCTCGGCGGGCTGCACCACGGGCATGGTCATCTCGATGGCACCGGCGCGGTTCATTTCTTCTCGAACAATGGCCTCGACTTTGCGAATCACCCGCAGGCCCATGGGCATGTAGTTGTAAATGCCGGCGCCAAGTTTTTTGATCATGCCGGCGCGGGTCATGAGTTTGTGGCTGACCACTTCCGCATCAGCAGGCGCTTCTTTGAGGGTAGAAATCAAAAATTGAGAAGCTTTCATCGCGGCATATCCAGACGTTTCGAGGGTGCATCCTCTTGATACACGCGCGAAGGCGTGCATAATGAATGTAATTTAAAAATTTGGGGTTTGATTATGCTTGACCGTGAGGGCTTTAGGCCCAACGTCGGCATCATTTTGCTCAACCAGAAAAATCAGGTCTTCTGGGGCAAGCGCATTCGCACCCACAGCTGGCAGTTTCCGCAGGGTGGCATTGACCGGGGTGAAAGCCCCGAACAAGCCATGTTTCGCGAATTGCATGAAGAGGTGGGGCTCCTCCCGGAGCATGTGCGGATCGTGGCCCGAACCCGAGATTGGTTGCGCTATGAAGTGCCAGACCGCTTTATTCGCCGAGATGCGCGCGGATTCTACAAGGGTCAGAAACAGATCTGGTACCTGTTGCAACTGGTTGCACAGGACTGGAACGTCAACCTGCGCGCGACCAACCATCCTGAGTTTGACGCCTGGCGATGGAACGACTTTTGGGTCCCGCTTGACGTGGTCGTTGAGTTCAAACGCGGGGTGTACGAAATGGCGTTGACCGAGTTGTCACGTTATTTACCGCGCTACGAGAGCCGCAATCGCTATCCGCGGGGCCATGCAAGAGAGCAAGAGGGCGAAGGCGTTTCGATGTCTTACAGCTTCTCGTCTACCCAAGTGCAAATGGAACTACCGCCCGGTGCCACTTTCGATCCCGACCCTCAAAAAGCAATCAAAGACTTGGCTGCGCAACAGCCTGACTCTTCGCCCCCTTGATCAACTTGAAGCTGTGAAGGGCTGGGGTGCCTTCACAATGGACGGCTACAGGGCACGTTCAGTTGATCAAGATCATATTGTCTCGGTGAACCATTTCAGGCTCTGCGGTGTAACCAAGCAATTTTTCAAATTCACCGGACGTTTGACGACAAATCAAGCGAGCTTCTGCACTGGCGTAATTGGCCAAACCGCGGGCAATCTCCGTGCCTGCGTCATCCCGAATCGCAATCACATCACCACGCGAAAACTCACCCTCCACGCTGGTCATCCCGATGGCCAACAAACTCTTGCCTTCGCTGCGCACCTTGTCTGCGGCGCCCGCATCCACCACGACTGAACCACGCAATTGCAAGTGATCGGCCATCCATTGCTTGCGTGCTTGTTGCTTTTGGGTTTGCGCCACCAGCAAAGTACCAATGGATTCGCCTTGCGCCAAGCGCAGCAGCACATCGGGCTCTCGCCCCCAAGCGATGACCGTCGACGCGCCCGAACCCGCAGCCCGCTTGGCAGCCAGTATTTTGGTAATCATCCCGCCGCGCCCCAGGGACGAACCTGCTCCGCCGGCCATGGCCTCGAGCGCGGGGTCCCCGGCCCTGGCCTCGTGCACAAAGCTGGCTGCAGGATCCTTGCGCGGATCGGCGGTGTACAGACCTTTTTGATCCGTCAAAATCACCAAGACGTCGGCCTCTACCAAATTGGCCACCAGGGCGCCCAAGGTGTCGTTGTCGCCGAATTTGATTTCGTCGTTGACCACCGTGTCGTTTTCATTGATCACGGGCAGCACCTTGTGCTGCAACAGGGTCAGCAAGGTGGAGCGGGCATTCAAATAGCGCTCGCGGTCGGCCAGGTCAGCGTGGGTCAGCAGCACCTGCGCACTGCACAGTCCGTTTTCTCGCAACTTGGTTTCATACATTTGGGCCAAGCCCATTTGGCCCACCGCGGCGGCGGCCTGTAAAGCATGAATTTCATGGGGACGCGTGGTCCAACCCAGGCGCTTCATGCCTTCGGCGATGGCACCGCTGGAGACCATGATGACTTCACGACCGTCACAGGCCAGGGCGGCCATCTGTCTGCACCACTCCCCGATAGCCCCTTCGTCGAGCCCTCGGCCGTCATTGGTGACCAAGCTGGAGCCAACCTTGACGACAATGCGCCGAGCGTCACGCAAAAGAGTTGCAGCGGATGCCATGGTCATCGGCCGTTTTATTCGGGCGTCGCCTCGGTGAAGCGAGGATCGACATAGACCGGCTCCTGCTCCTTGATTTGCTGCGCCTTGATGTGCTGAAAAATCGATTTGATCAGCGGCTCGCAACCTTCTCGTGTCAACGCCGAAATTTCAAAAACAGGCCCTTTGTATTTAAACCGCTTGACGAAATCTTTGACCACGGCCTCACGCTTTTCTGTAGGCACCATGTCCAGTTTGTTCAGCACCAACCAGCGCGGCTTGTTGTACAAACCTGCATCGTATTTTTTCAGTTCAGCCACAATGGCTTTGGCTTGCGCGACGGGGTCCACACCCTCGTCAAAAGGTGCCACGTCGACGATGTGCAGCAGCAAGCGGGTGCGCTGCAAATGACGCAAGAACAAATGCCCCAGACCCGCACCTTCAGAGGCACCCTCGATCAAGCCCGGTACATCCGCAACCACAAAGCTCTGCTCTGGGCCAACCCGAACGACACCTAAGTTGGGGTGCAAGGTTGTAAAGGGGTAATCAGCGATTTTGGGCCGGGCATTGGAGATGGCGGCAATCAAGGTCGATTTACCGGCGTTGGGCATGCCCAGCAAGCCCACATCAGCCAACACTTTCAATTCAAGTTTAAGGCTGAGTTTGTCCCCTGGCCAGCCTGGCGTTTTTTGCCGCGGTGCACGGTTGATCGCACTTTTAAAGCGCATATTGCCAAATCCGCCATCGCCGCCTTTTGCGATCGTCACCACCTCGCCAGGCTTGAGCAATTCAAACAGGACTTCGCCGGTTTCGGCGTCAGACATGATGGTGCCTACGGGCATTTTGAGGGTGACGTCATCACCCGCAGCGCCAAACATATCGGACCCCATACCGTGCTGACCTCGCTTGGCTTCGTGGCGGCGCGAATAACGAAAATCCACCAAGGTATTTAAGTTAGGGTCGGCTACGGCGAACACGTGCCCGCCTCTGCCGCCATCACCGCCATTGGGTCCACCAAACTCTTTGTATTTTTCATGCCGAAACGAGACGCAGCCGGTCCCACCGTCGCCAGCGGCGATGTCAATATAGGCTTCGTCAACGAACTTCATGCAAATCCAGATCAGGGGTTATCAAACAAAGAGCCAAAACACAAAAAGCCCCGACCAGGCGGGGCTCCTTGGTATCTGAGTGACCGCTTAAACCGCTGGCGTCACATTGATGGTTTGCTTGTTCAACGCACCTTTGATGGCAAACGACACATGGCCGTCAACCAAAGCAAACAAAGTGTGGTCTTTGCCTTGACCGACATTCGAGCCAGCATGAAATTTAGTACCACGTTGACGAACAATGATCGAGCCTGCGCTGATCAACTGACCACCAAAGGCCTTGACGCCGAGCATCTTTGGCTTGGAATCACGACCGTTTCGCGTAGAGCCGCCGCCTTTTTTCTGTGCCATGACCTATTCTCCTCAGGCAGAGATCGCGCCGATTTGCAGTTCTGTGAACTGCTGGCGGTGACCCTGACGTTTCTGATAGTGCTTACGACGGCGCATCTTGAAGATGTGCACTTTGTCGTGCTTGCCGTGAGCCAACACCGTGACGGTGACTGTGGCGCCGGACACCAGGGGCGTGCCGATTTTGATGTCTGCGCCATTACCAACGGCTAACACCTGATCGAACACGATTTCCTGGCCAACGTCCGCAGCAATCTGTTCTACTTTAATTTTTTCGCCAGCCGCAACACGATACTGTTTGCCGCCGGTTTTTATGACCGCGTACATATAAGACCTCTTGAATGGAAGTTTCCACAGGACGTCCCTGAGGAACCGAAAATTATAGCATGTCACAGGCCCCCTGTCCAATACCCATGATGAATACCTTTGATGCACAAGAGCGGCGTCTTTATAATGCAAGACAGCGCCGAATCTCAGTCCATCAACCCTCCCGAGTTAGCCCCAACTTGTCAGCTTCTGCCCATCGTACAGCCGCCGTTTTGGATTTGGTCGCACAAGACATGGCCCAAGTTGACAGCGTGATTGCCAAACGCCTTGCTTCAGGAGTTCCTTTGGTCGCTCAAGTGGCGCAGTACATCATCACCGCTGGGGGCAAACGATTGCGTCCCGTCCTGCTGTTGTTGACCTGCGGTGCATTAGGTCACCAAACGGATCAGCGCTTTAATTTGGCCGCAGTCGTGGAGTTTATTCACACCGCCACCCTGCTGCACGATGATGTGGTGGACGAATCTACTTTGCGACGGGGTCGCCCCACCGCCAATCAAAACTTTGGCAATCCGGCCAGTGTGTTGGTGGGTGACTTTCTCTATTCCCGTGCCTTTCAGATGATGCTCGATGCCAACAGCATGCGGGTGATGCAAACCTTGGCAGAAGCCACGAATGTGATTGCTGAAGGTGAGGTCCTGCAATTGATGAACATGCATGACGCCTCTTTGGACGAAGAGGGCTATTTGCGCGTGATCCGCTCCAAGACCGCTAAACTGTTTGAGGCCAGTGCACGTTTGGGCGCAATTGTGGCTGGAAGCTCTGCAGAGATTGAACAAGCCTGTGCAACCTACGGCCAAGCCTTGGGCACCGCATTTCAAGTGATAGATGATGTGCTGGACTATGACGGTCAAGCCGCTGAAATGGGAAAAAACATAGGCGACGACCTGCGAGAAGGCAAGGTCACCCTCCCCCTGATTCTGGCCATGCAGCGGGGTAACGCAACGCAGCGTGAAACTGTTCGCGAGGCCATTGAAAAAGGCTGTGTCGATCAACTCCAAGAGATTGTTGACATCGTTCGCGAAACAGGGGCTTTGGCGGCCGCGCGTCAAGCTGCTTCGCATGAGGCGCAAAGAGCCATTGATGCAGCCCGACAATTGCCTGACAACCCCTACAGCCAAGCCATGGTGGATTTGGCCTCCCAGTTGCTAGAGAGACGCGCCTGAATGCGCTACGCACTCAAACGCCCCTTGATTTGAAAGCGCTTGATGACCCATTTTTTTGCAACGCAGTGGCGTCTTCACATGCTGTTGGCCTTGGCCTTGGCCTTGGGCGCGATGCTCTTTTTGCCTGTTCAAGCGCAAGTCCCCTTTCCAAATAAAGCCTTGAAAATTGTGGTTCCCAATGCTGCAGGAGGCGCAGCAGACATCACTGCACGCACTGTGGCGCAAAAACTTTCTGAGGCTTTGGGCCAATCCGTGGTTGTTGAAAACAAACCCAGTGCTGGCGGCATAGTGGCGGGTGAGATGGTGGCCCGTGCAGAACCCGACGGTCACACCATGCTCTTGATCTCCAGCGGCAGCGCGGTCAGCGCGGCCTTGTTCAAGGCGCTCCCCTTTGACACGGTCAAGGACTTCACGCCCGTCTCCAAATTGGCCAGTTTTGATCTGGTGATCGCAGTGGCCGAGGGTGGTCGCTTCAAAAGCTTCTCTGATTTATTGGCTTACGCCCGCGCCAACCCCGGCAAAATCAACATCGGAACCCCGCAAATAGGCACCACGCAGAATTTGGCCGCCGAACTCTTTGTGAATTCCGCCGGACTCTCGGCGCAGATCGTGCCCTTCAATGGCACCCCGCCCGTGATCACCGCCTTGCGTGGCGGAGAAATCGATGCAATGGTTGAAATTCTGGGCCCTTTGATGCCCCAAATTCAATCCAAAGCGCTTCGAGCCGTGGCGCTGTTGAGTGAAAAGCGTTCGCCCGTATTGCCCGATGTACCAGCCGTCAAAGAAGCCGGCGGCAACTTGGCGCCATTCAATGTCAGCTCCTGGAATGGTCTGTCGGTGCCCGCCAAAACACCGCGCGAGGTTGTGCAACGCCTGAGCCGTGAAATACAAAGCATTTTGGCCATGCCCGATGTGAAAAAGCGCTTGCTCGAATTGAGCTTGTACGCCCAAGGCAGCACGCCCGAACAAGCCACAGAGCTGCTGAACCAGGATATTCGCCGATGGACTGAAGTGATCGCCAAATCAAAAATCGAAAAATATTGAATGCAGGAAAGCATGGAACACCTGCGAGGAAACAAGATGCAAGACGTTGTGATCGTAGGCGGCGGGCCGAGCGGCCTGATGCTGGCCAATGAATTGGGGCTGCGCGGGATTCCCGCTTTGCTGGTGGATGCCAAAGCTTCAACAGCCTTCAACCCGCAGGCCAACGCCACCCAAGCGCGGACCATGGAGCATTACCGCAGACTGGGCTTTGCCGACGAAATCAGACAACTGGGTTTGCCCAAAGACCATCCCACAGACATCGCCTATTTCACGCGCCTGAGTACCCATGAGTTGGCCAGACTGCAATTGCCCACAGCGGCCCAAGCGGTCCAATCCATCAAACAAATGGGTGGCTCTTGGAGTGCCGCTGAACTGCCACACCGTGTTTCCCAAAAATATGTCGAACCCGTACTGCGGCGGCACGCAGAAAAGTGGCCAAGCAATGACATCCGTTACGGCTGGAAAATGGAGCGCTTTGTGGACCACGGCGACCACATTGAAGCTTGGATCGCGCCAACGGACGGTTCGCAACCAGCACATGCCATCAAGTGCCGCTATCTGATTGGTGCAGATGGACCCCGTAGCAAGATTCGCAGCCAATTGGGTATTTCTTACACGGGTCATTCCGGCGAAAAACGGGGTTTCATGGGCGGCCAAATGCTGGCGATTTATTTGAAAGCACCCGCTTTCTACACCTGCATTCCCCACCCGCGGGCCTGGATGTATGTGACCGTGAATGCAGAGCGCAGGGCGCTCATGGCAGCCGTGGATGGTCAAGGCGAATTTGCATTCCACGCTGCCTTGCACGAAGATGAAACCGCCGAAGAATGGACCCATGAGCAAGCCCGCAAAATGGTATTCCAAGCCATTGGACATGACGTCCCTCTCGAGATTTTGTCGGTGCAAACATGGTCTGCCGGTCATGCGCTGGTAGCTCAGAAGTTATCGCAAGGCCGTGTGTTTTTGATGGGCGATGCGGCGCATTTGTTCACCCCCACAGGAGGTCTGGGCTACAACACCGCGATTGAAGACGCGGTCAATCTGGGATGGAAACTGGCCTCCGTGATTCAAGGGCAATCACCCGAAAGTCTGCTGCAATCCTATGCCACCGAGCGCCACCCTTTGGCGCAACGCAACACAGGCTATGCAAGACGTTTTGCCGACTCTGTTGGCTTGCTGACAGCGGGGCCTGAATTGGACCAAGACACCCCCCAAGGGCAAGCCGCGCGCGACCTTGCAGGTCAGCACCTGAATGCCCACGTCCGTTTGGAATTCAATATTCCCGGGGTGACCTTCGGTGGCCGTTACGATGCATCCGAGATCATCGTTCGCGATGGCAGTTCCCCTCCTGCCGACGACCCCAACATCTATACCGCCACCGCCTGCCCGGGCGGCAGGCCGCCGCACACCTGGCTTTCGGATGGCCGCTCGCTGTTTGACAGTTTTCACACCGGATGGACCTTGTTGGTGCTCGGCTCCATGCCAGCCGAGGTGCATGCGTTTGAAAAAATGGCGCGCGAAAAACAGATGGATCTGAAGGTCGTCGTCCACGCAGATCCAGCCATTCAAGCGCTCTACGAGGCGCCTTTGGCCTTGATCCGACCTGACCACATCGTGGCTTGGCGGGGACAGGATGCCGCTGACTGTGAGGCCGTCTTGCAAACCGTTTTAGGCTGGTCTTTGACCGCGGGGGTTTAAATCGTGAACAAAGGCCATCCATATTGGGATGCACGTTATGCAGAAAAGGGATTTGCGTACGGAGAATTGCCCAATGATTTCTTGAAGTCAGCGTTCTCTGACAAGCCCCCTAGCCCAGTGCGCGGGCGCGCCATTTCCTTGTGTGAAGGCGAAGGGCGAAATGCGGTCTTTCTGGCGCAGCAGGGTTACGAGGTCACGGCGGTGGACTTTTCAAAAGTGGGCTTGCAAAAAGCGCAGTCACTGGCACGGCGGCACGGGGTGCAAATCGATTGTGTCGTCTGTGACATGGCCGACCTGGATTTAGGCACCGACCAGTGGGACCTGGTGATCGCCATTTTTTGTCAACCCGAAAGCGCTGTGCGTCAGCGCTTGTATGGTCAGCTGGGCCAAGCCTTACGTCAAAATGGGCGCTTTATTTTGGAAACCAAGGTAGAGATTGGCGCCACCAGTGCAGACCGTTACCCTGGTATTGCGCTCTTGCAAGAAGAACTGGCGCCTTTGAAGCTGGTTTTTGCTCAAGAATCGGAACGCTCTCTGAATGAAGGCGCCTACCATCAAGGCCTGCATCGCACCGCACAAATACAGGCGGTAAAAAGCTGAACACGGGTTTTTATATATTTACAAAATACGCTTATAAAGTAAATATAGTGATTTTAAGTACGCTTTAAATCATGGCCACTGCTCCTGCTCTGGGCACCAAACTTTCAGGTGCTGACGATTTCCCTGTAGTTGCTTACCTTGAAAAAGTGCTGATCGACGCGGTCAAATCAAAGGCCTCTGACCTGCACTTTGAGCCTTTTGAACACCTGTACCGCGTGCGCTTGCGTATCGACGGCGAGCTTCGCGAAGTGCCCGCGCCCCCTTGGGCCTTGAAAGATAAACTGGCTTCGCGCATCAAGGTCCTCTCTAAAATGGACATTGCCGAGAAACGGCTGCCCCAGGACGGCCGCATGACACTGCCGCTGCCCAACGGCAGCGAGTTGGATTTGCGGGTCAGCACCTTACCGACCTTGTTCGGTGAAAAGCTCGTGATCCGGATTTTGTCGCCTGAATCCTCTGCTTCAGGTATTGACGAACTGGGCTACGAGGCAGAAGAAAAAGTACGCTTGCTGACGGCCATTCGCCGACCCCATGGCATGGTGCTGGTCACCGGGCCCACAGGTTCTGGTAAGACGCAGTCGCTTTACGCCTGCTTGAATTTGCTCAACACCCCAGAGGTCAATATTGCCACCGTGGAGGACCCCTCCGAGATTCATTTGCAAGGCGTCAATCAAGTCAATGTGCATGACAAAGCAGGACTGACGTTTGCCGTGGCCTTGCGCGCTTTTTTACGTCAAGACCCTGATGTGTTGATGGTCGGCGAAGTTCGCGATTTGGAAACCGCGGACATTGCCATCAAGGCTGCGCAAACAGGGCACTTGGTGTTTTCCACTTTGCACACCAACGATGCACCAAGCACCCTGTCCAGGCTGCGCAATATGGGCATTGCACCTTACAACATCGTCTCCAGCATTGCCTTGATCACGGCCCAGCGTTTGGTCCGTCGTTTGTGTCCCCACTGTAAAAAATCAGAACATATGGATCTTCAAATCCTGCGGGATGCAGGTCTGCCTGATGCGTATTTGCAAGTGCCATGTGAGATTTACAAACCCATGGGATGCCCGCATTGCCACAAAGGATTCTCCGGAAGAGTTGGCATTTTTCAGGTGATGCCCATCAGCGACGCCATGGCGGAATTGATTTTGCAAGAGGCCAGCGCGCCGGCCCTGGCCCTCCAAGCGCAGCGCGAAGGCGTCCTCAGCCTGCGGCAATCAGGCCTGAGAAAAGTCGTGCACGGGATCACTTCACTCGATGAAGTGATTGCAGCCACCAGCGACTCGTACTGACAGCGTGTCACCATGACCCCCTCCACAAAGACCGAGCGCCTGTACATTTGGTCAGGCATGGACGCACACAGTCAACCCGCGGCGGGTGAAATTGCTGCACCCCATATCAGCATGGCGCGCGCCATGCTGCGCCAACAAGGCATTCGTTTAACGAGTGTGAAAGTCCACCGTGAAGTAAAAAAGAGGCCTATCCGCACCAAAGAGCTCGCCTTGTTCACTCGCCAACTTGCCACCCTGTTGCGTGCAGGCGTGCCTTTGCTGCAGTCGCTTGAGTTGGTTGAACGCAGCAACACCAACCCCAGCTTGGTGAGCTTGCTCAAGCGCCTGCGTTCGGACCTTGAAGCAGGCACGGCCTTGAATACCGCCTTTCGCAAGCACCCCGCGCACTTCAGCCCTTTGTATTGCAGCTTGGTGGCCGCGGGTGAGGTGGCCGGAATTTTGGATGACATGATGGACAAGTTGGCGCAAACATTGGAGAAAAACGAGGCCCTTCAATCCAAAGTCCGCGCTGCATTGATGTACCCTGCAGCGGTGGTGGCAGTGGCCATTGCCGTGGTGTGGGTCATATTGCTGGCGGTGGTGCCCGTCTTTCAAGATGTCTTCACCTCATTTGGTGCGGCCTTACCGCTTCCAACGCAAGGGGTCATTGCAGTCAGCCAGGCCCTGACGCACAGTGCTTGGCTTGTGGTGCCACTGTCCCTCTTGGCTGTTTTTGCATGGCGCGGTGGATGGATGCGCCACCCTTCGCACCAAGAGCGCATGGACCGATGGAAGCTGCGCTTACCGCTGATAGGGCCGATGATCCAGACCGCTGTGGTTGCGCGGTGGACGCAAACACTGTCTGCCTTGCTTTCAGCTGGCATTCCCCTGGTTGAGGCCCTGGGCCCCGTGGCTGTGGCATGCGATCATTCGGTGTTTGCGCGCGCATCAGAGACAATGCGTGAACAAGTCGCACAAGGCAGCAGCTTGAACGAGTCCATGGTCTCAACGGGATTGTTCCCCAGCATGGTGGTGCAACTGTGTGCAATTGGTGAAGAAACAGGATCGATCGATAAAATGTTGGCGCGCGCAGGTGCAATGCTGGAAAATGAGGTTCATGACCAACTGACAGGTTTGTCCAGTCTGCTTGAACCCGTCATCATTGTGGTTTTGGGCACGGTGGTGGGTGGTATTTTGGTGGCCATGTATTTGCCCATTTTCAAATTAGGTCAAGTGTTTTGACAACAGACTATTTCAACTCATTTCAATCTTATGCAGGCTGTTTAGGTGGCCTGCTCGGATTGCTTTTGGGCAGTTTTTTGAACGTGGTCATCCATCGAATCCCGTTGATACTCGAGCACCAATGGCGCGCAGACACCTTGCCATCTGGCGCTGAAGAACCACCTTCCCTGTTGAGTCTTTCAACGCCCCGGTCACACTGCCCGCAATGCCGGCACACATTGGCTTGGTGGGAGAACATTCCCGTTGTCAGTTATTTGGTACTGAAAGGACAATGCAGCGCTTGCCGTGCATCCATAGGATGGCGCTACCCGGCTGTCGAGTTGTTCACAGCCGCCTTGCTGGCTTGGTGTTTTGGCCATTGGGGCCTGGGTGGGAAAGCCCTTGTCTGGAGCGGGTTTGCTTGCACGCTCGTGGCTTTGGCATGCATTGATTGGGACACCACTTTGTTGCCCGACCAGATGACACTCCCCTTGACCTGGGCCGGGCTGGTGGTGGCCGCGTTAGGACTTTCCAACACGGGCCTTGCCGACGCTTTGTGGGGCGCAGTGGCAGGCTACCTTTCGTTGTGGATGGTCTACTGGCTGTTCAAGTTATGCACCGGCAAAGAAGGCATGGGTTATGGTGACTTCAAATTGTTTGCTGCGCTGGGGGCTTGGTTTGGCTGGCCTGCGTTGATTCCTCTGATCTTGTTGGCATCACTGGCCGGTATTGGTGTCGGTTTGGTGATGCAATACCGACACACTTTGCGCGAAAACCACAGCATTCCCTTTGGCCCTTTCCTTGCCATGGCCGCCTGGGTCATGATGATCGGGGGCCCTTTGGACATGTTCAACTGGCTGGCTTGACACCATGGCCCTGATTCACCACATTGGCCTGACAGGCGGCATCGGCAGCGGCAAAAGCACGGTCGCGGCGCTTTTGGCGGGCATGGGCGCGGCGGTGATCGATGCCGATGCCATCTCCCGAAGTTTGACGGCTCCCGGCGGTCGCGCCATGGCCTCGATTGCCGAGTGCTTTGGTCAAGACATGGTGACCGCCGAAGGTGCCATGGACCGCGCAGCCATGCGGTCGCATGTATTTGCCAACCCGCATTCGAAACGGCTTTTAGAGGGCATCATTCACCCCTTGGTCGGGCAAATCACACACGAGCAAACGCAACAAGCCATCGCATCCGGCAAGACCTGTTTGGTCTTTGATGTGCCCTTGCTGGTGGAGTCAGGAGAACGATGGCGACAAAAACTCCACCATGTGGTCGTGGTGGACTGCACGCCTGCGACCCAAATCGCCAGGGTGGTACAAAGAAGCCAATTGACGCAAGACGAAGTGCGCAACATCCTCGCCCAACAAGCGAGCTCGGCAGACAGATTGACTTGCGCCGACAGCGTAATTTATAACCAAGGTATTGATCTTGCAGGATTAAAGACCCAAGTGCGCATTTGGGCAAGCCGCTTCGGGCTATGATGGTGTTTCTGAAAGACGCAGCGTGATTCTGTACGAATATCCTTTTAACGAGCGCATCCGCACTTACCTTCGACTCCAACAGCTTTTTAGCCGTTTGGGTCAGTTGATTCCGCGCGAATCTGCGATTGACCACCACTTTGCTTTGATCACCTTGTTCGAGATACTCGAAGTGTCGTCACGGCCCGAATTGAAGTCAGATGTTCTCAAGGACTTGGAGCGCCAAAAGCAAGTCATGAATGGCTACAGGGGTAACCCCGCCATTTCAGAAAATGCGCTGGACACGATCATTTCGCAACTTGAAGATCATTTCCAATCTTTGAACGCTTTGTCCGGGAAAATTGGCAGCAGTTTGAACGAAAGCGATTTTCTCAACAGCTTGAAAAGTCGTGCTGTCATTCCCGGTGGCACTTGTGAATTTGATTTGCCCGCGTACCACGCTTGGCAGCACCTTTCTGTTGATAAGCGCCAAGCAGATTTGCAACAGTGGTCTGCATGCTTTGTGCCCGTTGCACAGTCTATTCAAATGCTGCTCAAAATGATCCGTGATTCCGGCGCAGCTCAGAAAGTCATGGCGACAGCGGGCCAGCTGCAACAAAATTTGCCGCAAGGCAGAACCTTCCAATTGCTGCGCTTGCGAATCGATCCGGCTTTGGGCTTGGTCCCCGAAATCAGCTGCAACCGCTTGCTTGTTGTCATTCGTCTGATGCAACAACAAGAAGACGGCCGCTTGATTGCGAGTACCGGAGACACTGCATTTGAGATGACCTTGTGCGCATGAGTTCAAGCGAGAACAAAACCCGTCTTGTCCCCTGCCCCACCTGTGCCGGTGACAGTGTTTTCAATTCAACCAATACCTATCGGCCTTTTTGCAGTGCACCCTGTAAAGGAATTGATTTGGGGGCTTGGGCCAGCGAGAGCTTTCGCGTCCCAGAAGACACGCCGCCAGACAGTGAGGTTTTTGGCGACCCCAAACTGATTCAGTAAGCCGTCGTCTACCGGTCAACAGCCATCAGCGCATGCTGAATGAGTCTGTCCTGAAAACCCTTGTTCCAAGGCCAACCAAGCCAAGACAGGCACCGTTCCGGGTAATACAGGCTGCACTTGGACCGGCAATGTCTGCCATGCATGACTTTGCTGCTCGCGCATTTGCAGCGCGCCTTGCCACAAATGCAGCTTGCAGAAATTCAAACGCACCAAAGCATGGGGATAGTCGACCACTTGCTGCTTCCAGCGCATGACATCTTGGGGCTGCAAAGAAATACCCAACTCTTCGGACAGTTCACGCACCAGTGCCTGTTCGACCGATTCGCCCGCTTCAAGCTTGCCGCCGGGGAACTCCCAATAACCCGCATAGACCTTGCCTTGAGGGCGCGAAGTCAGCAGAAAGCGGCCATCGGGTTGGATCAAAATACCCACAGCCACATCCAGCATGTGGCGATCAGGACCCCCTTCGCGGGCCAATGCCCCATCCGCGACGAGCAAGGACTCACTCATGCCCTTGCGGCTTGTTGCCCCATGAAATCACGGGCGAATTGGTAGGCCACACGTCCGCTGCGCGAACCGCGCTCCAAGGCCCACACCAACGCCTGCGCTCGGGCAGAATCAATGACCAATGAACTGGCACCCAAAGAGGCCATCCACTGCGCCACGATGGTCAGGTATTCGTCCTGAGAGAAGGGGTAAAAACTGACCCATAAACCGAAACGCTCGGACAAAGAAATTTTCTCTTCGATGACCTCGCCCGGATGCACTTCGCCATCGTCCGTATGGGTGTAGGACAGGTTGTCCTTCATGTACTCGGGCAACAAATGTCGCCGATTGCTGGTCGCGTAGATCAACACATTCGGGCTGGACGCTGCCACGGAGCCATCCAAAATAGACTTGAGCGCTTTGTAACCAGGCTCGCCGTCTTCAAAGCTCAAATCATCACAAAAAATCATGAACTTTTCGGGGCGTCCCGCCACGACATCGACGATGTCTGGCAAGTCGACCAGGTCGGATTTATCAACCTCGATCAAGCGCAAACCTTGCGCAGAATAAGCGTTCAAACAGGCCTTGATCAAGGAAGACTTGCCCGTACCACGTGCACCCGTCAACAACACATTGTTCGCAGGCAGGCCACGCACAAATTGTTCTGTGTTGCGCTGCATTTTTTCTTTTTGGCCATCGATCTCCTGCAAGTCTGCCAAGCCCATGTCAGAGACCTGTCGAACAGGCTCCAGCACACCATGCCCTGTCGATCGTTTGCGGTACCGCCAAGCAATGGCCTGCGTCCAATCCGGTGCTGACAAGGACTGGGGCAAAGCTGCCTCGATGCGGTCCATCAATTGCGCGGCCCGCGCGACCAACTGTTCCAAGGGGTGGCTCATGATCTGTAATCCGCGTTGATGGACACATAGTCATGGCTCAGGTCACAGGTCCAAACCATGTCACTGCAAGCGCCGCGACCCAATGAAACACGCACTGAAATTTCACTTTTCTTCATAACCTGCTGCCCATCTTCTTCTTTGTAATCGGGATGTCGCCCGCCTTGAATGACCACCTGGACCTCATCGAGAAACAAATCGATACCTGTTGGGTCCAGATCCTCAATTCCCGCATAGCCCACAGCAGCCAGAATGCGCCCCAAGTTAGGATCGCTGGCGAAAAAAGCCGTTTTCACCAAGGGGGAATGCGCGATGGCATAAGCCACCTTGCGGCATTCTTCAGCGGTCTTGCCACCTTCAACTTGGATCGTGATGAATTTGGTGGCGCCCTCGCCGTCTCGAACAATGGCGTGTGCCAATTGTTGGGCCACACTCAATAAGGCGGCCTTCAGGGCCTGGCCTTCAGGGCTGGACAGTGATGTTATGGGCGGATGAACAGCCTTGTGGGTCGCCATCACAATGAATGAATCATTGGTCGAGGTATCCCCGTCAATGGTGATGCGGTTGAAGGACGCATCCGCCAATTCGGTCGTCAAGGCTTGCAATAATTCAGGTGCAATGTTGGCATCGGTCGCCATAAAGCCCAACATGGTGGCCATGTTGGGGCGAATCATGCCCGCACCTTTACTGATACCGGTGACATGGACCGTGACGCCCGCTATCTCAACGCGCTTGCTGAAGGCCTTGGGCAAGGTATCTGTCGTCATGATCCCCTCGGCTGCCTGTGCCCAATGCATTTCATCTGCATCGGCCAAAGCTTGCGGCAAGCCCGCCACAATCCGATCCACTGGCAAGGGCTCCATGATCACCCCCGTGGAAAAAGGCAGTACTTGCGATGGTTGCAATTTAAGCAGTCCGGCCAAGGCGTCGCAAGTCGCCAGCGCATCGGCCAAGCCTTGGGCTCCAGTGCCCGCATTGGCATTACCGGTGTTAATGACCAAGGCACGAATCCCTGCACCCGCCGCCAAATGCGCTCGACACACCTGCACCGGCGCTGCGCAAAAACGATTGCGTGTGAAGACACCCGCAACCGAAGTGCCTTCGTCCAACAAAAGCACTGTCAAATCCTTGCGGTTGGCTTTGCGAATGCCCGCCTGGGCGATGCCCAAACGGACACCTGCGACGGGCAACAGATCGGCAGGATCAGGAGGCAACAAGTTCACTGGCATGACACACTTTCTCTGGGGACCTTAGGCCAACTTACCGTGGCAGTGCTTGTATTTTTTACCGCTGCCGCAGGGGCAAGGTTCATTGCGGCCGACCATCGTATTTTGATGTAACACAGGCTCTAAAGACGTGGTGTGCGGCATGCCGGATTCGTCGGGTGCTGTGTAAGTCACATTGCTGATGGCTTCAGCTTGGGAACCCAGCGTTTGGGCGGCTTGCTCGGCATCTTCAGGTGACTGGATTTTCACATTCATCATCACTTGCGTGACTTCGTTCTTCACCGAATCAAGCAACTGACCAAAAAGCTCAAACGCTTCGCGCTTGTATTCTTGCTTGGGTTGCTTTTGGGCGTAACCGCGCAAGTGAATGCCTTGGCGCAAATAGTCCAACGCGCTCAAATGTTCACGCCAATGGCTGTCAATGCTTTGCAACAAAACCACGCGTTGAAATGGCAAAAAATTGTCGCCACCAATCGCTTGCAACTTGACATCAAAACTGGCGTGCGCGGCAGCAATGACCGTCTGCAGTATGTCTTGGTCCGTGATCGCTGCAGCAGCTTTAACTTGTTCGCGCAGAGGTAAATCCATCTGCCATTCATCGGCAAGCACCCGCTCCAAAGCGAGCAAATCCCATTGCTCTTCAACCGACTCCTCGGGCACATATTGACGAACCATATCGGTAAAGCTGCCTTCACGCAGACCCGCAATTTGGGCATTCAAATCGTGTGCGTCCAAAATGTCATTGCGTTGTTGGTAGATGACTTTGCGCTGGTCGTTGGAGACATCGTCATACTCGAGCAGTTGTTTACGGACATCGAAATTGCGCGCCTCTACTTTGCGCTGCGCGCTTTCAATGCTGCGGGTCACCATCCCGGCCTCAATGGCCTCACCTTCGGGCATTTTCAAGCGGTCCATGATCGAGCGCACCCGGTCGCCCGCAAAAATGCGCATCAAGGAATCGTCCAGGCTCAAATAGAAACGCGAAGAACCCGGGTCACCTTGTCGGCCTGAACGTCCGCGCAATTGGTTGTCAATGCGCCGAGACTCGTGGCGCTCAGTTGCAATGATGCGCAAGCCACCCAAAGACTTGACTTTTTCATGCTCAAGCAACCACGCTGCTCGCAACTGCTCTGTTTGCGCCTCTCGCTCGTCAGCGCTCAACGCTTCATTGGAATGCACAGCTTGAATGGATTTTTCAATGTTGCCACCCAACACGATATCGGTGCCACGACCGGCCATGTTGGTGGCAATGGTGATCATGCCAGGACGACCCGCCTGCGCCACGATATCGGCTTCCCGGGCATGCTGCTTCGCGTTGAGCACTTGGTGTGGCAGCTTGGCTTTTTCCAACAAGCCTGCAATGAGTTCTGAATTTTCAATCGACGTTGTCCCCACCAGGACCGGTTGACCTCGGTCATGGCATTCGCGAATATCGGCAATGGCTGCGTCGTATTTTTCCTTGGCCGATTTGTAAACGCGATCCAACTGATCTTGGCGTTGGCTCTTGCGGTTGGGTGGAATGACCACGGTCTCGAGGCCGTAGATTTCCTGAAATTCATAGGCTTCGGTATCGGCCGTGCCCGTCATGCCGCCTAACTTGCCGTACAAACGGAAGTAGTTCTGAAACGTGATGGAGGCCATGGTCTGGTTTTCAGCCTGGATGTTCACGCCCTCTTTGGCCTCGACAGCCTGGTGCAGTCCATCGCTCCATCGACGACCACTCATCAATCGCCCTGTGAACTCGTCCACGATGATGATTTCGCCGTCTTGAACCACGTAATGCTGATCGCGGTGGTACAGGTGATTGGCACGCAAGGCGGCCATGAGATGGTGCATCAAGCCAATGTTGGCGGGGTCGTACAGGCTGGCATTTTCCGGAATCAGACCCATGCTGGACAGGATTTTTTCGGCATTTTCGTGACCGTCTTCCGTCAAATAAATCTGATGCGATTTCTCATCTACGGTGAAATCGCCTGGCGTAATGATGCCCTCCCCTGTGCGCGGATCAGCCTCTCCTTCTTGGCGCGTGAGCGACGGGACCACCTGGTTCATCGCCAAGTATTGGGCCGTATGGTCCTCCGCTTGTCCACTGATGATCAGGGGCGTGCGGGCTTCATCGATCAGGATCGAATCGACCTCGTCCACGATGGCATAGTTCAATCCTCGCTGGACGCGGTCAGCCGTTTCATACACCATGTTGTCGCGCAGATAATCAAAACCGTATTCGTTGTTGGTGCCATAGGTGATGTCTGAACGGTAAGCCGCCTGCTTTTCCTCTCGAGGTAACTGCGGCAAATTGATGCCCACTGACAAGCCAATAAAGTTATACAAACGAGCCATCCATTGGGCATCGCGTTGGGCCAGGTAATCGTTGACCGTGACAACATGTACGCCCTTGTCCGTCAGGGCGTTGAGGTAGACCGGCAAGGTGGCCGTCAGCGTTTTGCCTTCCCCTGTTCCCATTTCGGCAATTTTTCCATTGTGCAAAGCAATACCGCCGACCATTTGCACATCAAAGTGGCGCATTTTCATGACCCGTTTAGAGCCTTCGCGCACCACAGCAAAGGCTTCCGGCAACAACGCGTCCAGCGTTTCGCCAGCGGCCACCCGGGCTTTGAATTCTTGGGTTTTGGCCCGCAGCTGCTCGTCGCTCAAACCTTCAAGGCTGGGCTCAAGTGCATTGATGCGGTCAACCGTCTTGCGGTATTGTTTGATCAGGCGGTCATTGCGACTGCCGAAAATTTGGGTGAGGAAATTGGTCGCCATGTCTGCACGATCCGCACAGGCCCGAAGGCATGCTGCAAGACCGGAATTCCTGTCTGTTGGGTGTGACTCTGATGAAGGGTGACAGTTACCAATTTCAAGTTTCTCGAATGAATCAAAAACGCTTGCACTTGGAACACCATCAAACCCCTGCATTTTACCCTCACGCTCGTCGACTGATCGCTGATAATCTCGATAATGCCCAGCACAGAACCGATGAGAAGACACAACCAAGCCCAATCGTTGATGCAGGCAGCGCAAGACTCCCCTGCTCTGGCGCAATTGACTTCGTTGATGCAGGAATCGTCGCGTCGTTTACGCGCACTGGAGGTATTGATACCGCCCAACTTGCGCGCAGCCATTCAAGCCGGCCCCATTGAGGGTTCTGATTGGTGTTTGTTGGTCAGCAGTAATTCAGCGGCGGCCAAACTTCGCCAAATGCTGCCTTCACTGCAAACGCATTTGCAACACCAAGGGCATGACGTTCAAACTATTCGGCTGAAAGTTTTATCGCTTTAGGCCAACACGAAATGCTGGCACAGGCAGTGCGGCGCCCCATGAAAAAACCCGCAGCAAAAGATGGTGCGGGTTTAAAAAACTCAAAGAGTTTGTTGATTTGGTGCCGCTTGTCGGATTCGAACTGACGACCTACCGCTTACAAGGCGGGTGCTCTACCAACTGAGCTAAAGCGGCAACGGACTGTATTCTAACTGCAAGCACGCGGCATTTAGAACCTGCAGAGAATTATTTGATACGGGTCAGCGTAGGCCTTGGCGCGGGGTTGGGGTTTGGTGGAATCTCGGGCTCATCGCTTTTGCCGCTCACAGGAACTGCCGCAAGCGCGGAGAACGTCTCCTGTGCGCCTTGCCCGGCTTCAAGAGGCTGCATGATTCGGTCTGCGCGATTGACTGGAAAAGCCATACCCTGTCCATTCTCGCGGGCGTAAATCGCCATCACACGGTTCATGGGCACCATGATGTCGCGGGGTTTTCCTCCAAAGCGGGCTTTGAACTCAATGAAATCATTGCCCAGCTTCAATGAACTCGTGGCATCAAAACTGACATTCAACACAATCTCGCCATCTTTCACATACTCGCGTGGCACTTGAACGGTTTCATCTACCATCACCGCTACATAGGGCGTCAATGCATTGTCTGTGCACCACTCATACAAAGCCCGTACCAAGTAAGGCCGGGTGGATGGAGATTCTTCGGGGCTCATGAACACCTCAAACGTCGTCGGGTTGGTGGCGTGATTACTTGCGCATGACCTTTTCGGAAGGCGTCAATGCTTCGATGTAGGCCGGGCGAGAAAAGATACGCTCTGCATATTTGAGCAAAGGAGCGGCATTTTTACTCAAATCGATACCGTAGTAATCCAAGCGCCACAGCAACGGAGCAATAGCCACGTCAAGCATCGAAAAGTTATCGCCCAACATGAATTTGTTTTTCAAAAACACGGGTGCCAGCTGCGTCAACCGGTCACGAATATGCGCCCGGGCTTTTTCCAGCGCCTTGTCATTGCCTTTCAAAGCGCGATTCTCCAAGGTCACCACATTGGCAAAAAGTTCCTTCTCAAAATTGAGCAAGAACAAGCGTACGCGGGCCCGATCGACCGGATCACCAGGCATCAACTGAGGATGAGGGAAGCGCTCGTCAATGTACTCATTGATGATGTTTGATTCGTAAAGAATCAAGTCACGCTCAACCAAGATAGGAACTTGGCCGTAGGGGTTCATCACATTGATATCTTCAGGCTTGTTGTAGAGGTCCACATCGCGGATTTCAAAATCCATGCCTTTTTCAAACAAGACAAAGCGGCAACGGTGAGAAAAAGGGCAGGTCGTACCTGAATAAAGCACCATCATGGCGAAGACTCCTAAAATCAAAAAAGAGTGGGAAGCCCTGGGGTTGGCTTACCCACTCCATACTGCCCGTGCAGATTGCCGGGCAACGAAGGTTTACTTGATGTCTTTCCAGTACGCTGCATTCAAGCGCCAAGCAATTAGACTGAAGAAAGCCAAGAAGATCATGACCCACACCCCAACACGCACACGGCTGTTTTGAGCCGGCTCGGCCATCCACTGCAAATAATTGACCAGATCGCCGACCGCTTGGTCGTATTGCAAAGGCGTCATGGTGCCCGGCTTGACTTGCTCCCATCCTTTGAAGACATGCATTTCGTGGCCATGCTCTTGCACCGTGTCATACACCGGGCGACGCTCACCCTGCAGTTCCCACAAGGGGTTGGGCATCGCCACATTGGGATATGCCAAGTTGTTCCAGCCTGTAGGCTTGGTTTCGTCGCGGTAGTAAGTGCGCAAATAGGTGTACAAATAGTCAGCACCCGAGCCGCCGTGGCCAGAACGCGAGCGCGCCACCAAGGTCAAGTCAGGCGGGTTGGCACCAAACCACTGAGCGGCTTGTTTAGGATCGATCGACACACGCATCGTGTCGCCCACTTTGTCGGTAGGAAACAACAAGTTGTCTTTGATCTGTTGCTCGGTTAAACCGATGTCTTTCAATCGGTTGAAACGCATGAACGTAGCGGCATGGCAATTCAGGCAGTAGTTGACAAACAACTTGGCACCGTTTTGCAAGGAGGCCGGATCGTTGGTTTTGCCTGGCGCTTTGTCCCACGATATGCCGTCCGTAGAAGCCTGCACGCCACCGATCAAGCTCAATGCGAAAGCCAAGCCAAGGGTCAGTTTTTGAATCATTTTCATTTTCTAGGCTCTCCAGGGCTTAGTGCGCTACAAAAGTAACGCGGTCAGGCACTTGTTTGGGCGTGCCCAACTGGCTCCACCAAGGCATGAGCAAGAAGAAACCGAAGTAGAACAAAGAGCCCACTTGCGACACACGCTCGCCCATGGGTGAAGGAGGTTGCACACCCAAATAGCCCAAGATCAGGAAGTTGATCACAAAGACACCATACAGGTACTTGTGCCAGTCAGGACGGTAGCGGATCGATTTGACCGGACTGTTGTCCAGCCAAGGCAGGAAGAACAAGATCACAACCGCGCCACCCATGACCACAACGCCCCAGAATTTGGCGTCAATCGACAGCATCAACAAGGACAAGACCACAGCACCGCCTACAACGATGCCCTTGAGCAAAGAAGGCAATTTAACTTTCAAAACCGCCAGTGCAGCGCCACCCAGCACGCAAGCAATCAAGGCATACATCATCTCGCTGGTGATGGCACGCAGCATCGAGTAGAAGGGGGTGAAATACCAGACAGGCGCAATGTGCAAAGGCGTCTTCAAAGGATCGGCCGGGATGAAATTGTTGTACTCCAGGAAGTAACCACCCAACTCAGGTGCAAAGAACACAATGGCGGAAAAAACCATCAAGAACAAGCTGACCGAGTAAATGTCATGCACCGTGTAATAAGGGTGAAATGGAATCCCGTCAAGGGGGTGCCCTTGGGCATCTTTGGGCGCATTCGGACCCTTGATTTCAACCCCGTCAGGGTTGTTGGAGCCCACTTCGTGCAACGCAATGATGTGCGCCACCACCAAGCCAAGCAAGACCAATGGCACAGCAATGACGTGGAAGCTGAAGAAGCGGTTCAAGGTGGCATCACCCACCACAAAATCACCACGAATCAGCAAGGCCAAATCGGGGCCAATGAAAGGAATCGCTGAAAACAAGTTGACGATCACCTGTGCGCCCCAGTAAGACATTTGGCCCCAAGGCAGCAAGTAGCCCATGAAGGCTTCAGCCATCAGGCACAGGAAAATTGCACAACCAAAGATCCAGACCAGCTCACGCGGCTTGCTGTAGCTGCCATAAATCAGGCCACGAAACATGTGCAGATAGACCACAACAAAGAACGCAGACGCGCCGGTGGAGTGCATGTAGCGAATCAACCAACCCCAAGGCACATCACGCATGATGTACTCGACCGAGGCAAAGGCCACAGCAGGCGCTCCAATGATGCCGCCCAGTGGGTTGGCATCTGGCTTGTAATGCATCACCAAAAAGATACCGGTCACGATTTGAATGACCAGAACCAGCAGGGACAAAGCGCCGAAAACATACCAAATATTCAGATTTTTGGAAGCGTAGTACTCGCTCATGTGGGCTTTGAACAGCTCCGTTGCCGGAAAGCGGTTGTCTACCCAGTTCATCAACTTATCACCCACAGGGGCGTTGGGAGAGATTTCTTTAAATTGAGCCATGGTGATCTGCCTTAAGCCTTCTTGTCTTCACCCACCAACAACTTGGTGTCGGAGAGGTACATGTGGGGTGGCACTTCTAAATTGTCAGGCGCGGGTTTGTTTTTAAAGACGCGACCTGCCAAGTCAAAAGTTGAACCGTGGCAAGCGCACAAAAAGCCGCCTTGCCAGTCGTCAGGGAGCGAGGGTTGGGGACCTGCGGCGAATTTTTCACCCGGCGAGCAACCCAAATGGGTGCAAATACCCACGGCTACCATGTATTCAGGCTTGATGGAGCGGTGGTCGTTGTGGGCGTATTCGGGAATCGGATAGGTCTTGCGATTGGATTCCGGATCGGCCAAAGCGCCTTCGACTTTTTTCAGTCCAGCAATTTGCTCAGGGGTTCGGCGGATAATCCACACCGGTTTGCCGCGCCATTCCACGGTCTTTTTCTCACCGGGTTTGATGTCCGAAATATCGACCTCCACCGCAGCGCCTGCAGCTTTGGCTCGCTCGGAGGGCTGAAAGCTGCTGACAAAGGGGGTGGCGACAAATCCGGCGCCTACTGCGCCTGCACCAACGGAGGCAATGAGCCATGTCCGCTTGCTGCTGTCGACTGGGGTGTCACTCATGGGAATCCTCTAGCGAGTCTGTATCGGGGTTAACCATGGATTGTAGCTGAGTGAAACAGACCTTCCATTGACCCTTCAAGGAAAAGAAAATGCGTTCTTTTGAGCTACATTAGCATTTTTAACTTATTGAGACTTATTGATGTCAATTGCAAAAGAATTTAAAGAGTTTGCATTGAAAGGCAACGTGATTGACCTGGCGGTTGGTGTCATCATTGGCGGCGCCTTCGGCAAAATTGTGGACTCGATTGTGGGCGACCTGATCATGCCTTTGGTGAGTCGGGTTTTTGGTGGGCTCGATTTTTCAAACTACTACCTGGCCTTGTCAGGCCAAGCAGTCGGTTTGTCTTTGGTTGAAGCCAAAAAACTGGGCGCCGTATTCGCTTATGGCAGCTTCATCACGGTGGCGATTAATTTTGTGATCCTGGCGTTCATCATCTTCATGATGGTCAAACAGATGAACCGGCTGCACCGTCAAGACCCTCCCGCAGCGCAAACACCGACGCCAGAAGACGTGTTGCTGCTGCGAGAGATACGCGACAGCCTGCGCAAATAAAAATCACCCGCCATGTTCAGCCGCGGTGGAGCACCAGCGCACGCGCCATGCGAACCGCTTCGAGCATGCTGCAAGCGTCTGCAACGCCTTGGCCGGCAATGTCGAAAGCAGTTCCATGGTCAGGGCTGGTGCGCACCAGTGGCAGGCCCAAGGTGACGTTAACCCCATGTTCAATGCCCATGTATTTCACAGGAATCAGCCCTTGATCATGGTACATGGCAATCACAACATCAAACTCGCCCGGGTGGTCCAAAGCATGCCTGGCGCGCATAAAGACTGTGTCCGGCGCAATGGGGCCCTGCACATTCACACCTTGCGCCCGGGCCGCGGCCACCGCAGGGGCAATGATGTCCATCTCCTCCAGGCCGAACAAACCTGCTTCGCCTGCATGCGGATTCAAGCCCGCTACCGCAATACGAGGCGCACGTCCGAGGGTGGCTTGCAAAGCCGCATGGGTGATGCCAATGGTCTGCAGAACATTCGGCAAAGTGACAGCCTCAATCGCTTGCCGCAAGGACACATGAACACTGACCAACACAGTACGCAGTTCTTGGTTGGCCAGCATCATCCGAACAGGCACATCGGCCACGGGTTTTTTCAAGAATACGGCCGCCTCTGCCTGTAGCAACTCTGTGTGGCCGGGATACAGGTCGTAAGGTGGCCCTGCGGCAGACAAGGCTTCTTTGTGCAAAGGCGCAGTCACAAGCGCACTGACATCCCCTTGCAGGGCGGCGCGTACCGCCCAAAATACGCAGTCACCCGCAGCTTTGCCTGCTTGGGCGCAGACTTGCCCCCATGGCAGCACTGGCATGTCGGGAATCACTTGCAGCACGGGAATGCAGCGCGGCGGAACCGACAAGGCATCGCTTGCTTTTTCGATCTCGACCACGGGCCATCGTTGAGATTCACCGTGAATGGCAAGAACTGCACGCCGCAACACGCCGACATCGCCCGCGACAAAAGCCCCCTGCGTGACCTGAGGGTCTTGCGCAAAAGCTTTGACAATGATTTCAGGGCCAATTCCGCAAGGGTCGCCCATGGTGATCGCCAAAGCTTGGCGAAGATGAGAATGAGAAGTGTCTGTCATGACCGTTCAGGCAGGGTTGTCAATATCTATGAATTGATGCGTTAACCCGAAGCTTTGCGCCAGGTTTGCGGCCACAGCCTGCGCCCCATACCGCTCGGTGGCGTGGTGACCGCAAGCCAGGAAGGCGACCCCCATTTCATGCGCGTAATGCATTTGAGGCTCCGAAATTTCACCGGTCAGGAAGACGTCCACGCCAGCGGCAATGGCAGCTTCAAAATAGCCCTGCGCACCGCCCGTGCACCAAGCCAATCGGCGCACCTCACGTCCGAGAGGGTCAATGCAAATCACACGCCGGCCAAGCACTTGGGCTACGTGATCAGCCAGTTGCTGCGCATTCCCAAAGGCTTGCCTGCCCAACTGGCCCAGGCAAGCCAGATTCTGTTCGCCAAACCAACCCGTTATGTCAAAACCCAACACCCGCCCTAATTGGGCATTGTTGCCCAAGGTCGGATGGGCATCCAGTGGCAAATGGTATGCCCACAGGTTGATATCGTGCGCCAGCAGCAACTTCAATCGCTCCCGCATCCAGCCCACCACGCGACCGTCCTGGCCGCGCCAAAATAAGCCGTGGTGCACCAAAATGCCATCGGCCTTCAAATCAATGGCCGCCTCTATCAAGGCTCGGCTGGCCGTCACCCCCGAAACGATAGAGTGAATGCGATCCTTGCCCTGCACTTGCAAGCCATTGGGGCCGTAATCCTTGAATCGGGCAGGTTGCAACAACGCCTCCAAGGCGTCGGTCATTTGTTTGGCGTCGGTCATGGCTTGTCAAAAAGAAAGTCTGCCCTTATTGTCAGTGATGTTGACGCTCCAGCAGCGCGCAGCTTTCGCCATATCCCCGACAATGGACACATGAAACGAATTTGGCTTTTATTTTCGCAATCTGCCACGGTGTTGCTTGCGCTGTTTTTTGTGGTCTCCACCTTGAAGCCGCAATGGCTGATGTTGGTGCCCCATTCAGGAACCATCACGCTGCTTGAAGCCCCCGCTGGCCATGCACAGCAGCGACCTGCAGGCAGCCTGAGCGAGGCTGCGCGCTTGGCTTCACCCTCGGTGGTCAGCATCAACACCAGACAAAACGCCAAGCGCCACCACAAAGGCGATCCTTGGTTTCGGTTTTTCAATGGCGACCCGGATGAACAAGACGCCTCTGGACTCGGCAGTGGCGTGATTGTCAGTCCACAAGGCTACATCCTGACCAACAACCATGTCGTTGAAGAGGCTGACGGGATTGAGGTTGTCTTGCATGATGGGCGCAAAGCCATAGGAAAGGTGATCGGCGTCGACCCTGACACCGACTTGGCCCTGCTGAAAATTGAACTTGACCAGTTGCCTGCCATCGTTTTGGGCAATACCGATCAATTGCTTGTTGGCGACGTGGTTTTGGCCATCGGCAACCCTTTTGGTGTCGGCCAAACCGTGACCTCAGGCATCGTCAGTGCCTTGGGCCGCAACCATTTGGGCATCAATACTTTTGAAAATTTCATTCAAACAGACGCGGCCATCAACCCCGGAAATTCGGGGGGAGCTTTGGTTGATGTCAAAGGCCATTTGATGGGCATCAATTCGGCAATTTATTCCCGCTCCGGGGGCAGCATGGGCATCGGCTTTGCCATTCCCGTCTCCACCGCTAAAACCATCATGGACAGTTTGCTGAAAGACGGCAAAGTCACTCGCGGATGGCTCGGCATTGAACCCACCGAGTTGTCTCTGGAATCAGCCCAAGCCTTTGGCATCGACCCGGACGGCCCAGCAGGCGCGCTGCCCGCGGGAGTCATGGTCGCCGGCGTTATGCAAAATGGTCCTGCGGCCAAAGCGGGCTTGAAGCCTGGCGATGTCATCACACAAGTTTCCGAGCATCAGGTGCGCAATGTGTCAGAACTGCTGAGCCGTGTCGCCGCGCTGCAACCGGGGACGGTATCGAAGGTGGGCGTTTTAAGGGGGACTAAACGCTTTGAGCTCAATATCAGCCCGGGGACACGGCCCTTGAGCCCAGCGAACAAGCGCCGCTGAACCAAACGACTTATTCAGGCTCAACAGGGGCTTGGGTGTGCTTGATGAACACTTGTGCAGCCCAAATGCCCAGCTCGTACAAAATGCACATCGGAATGGCCAAGGCCAACTGCGAGACCACGTCGGGAGGCGTGACCACAGCCGCAACCACAAAAGCCAGCACCACAAAGTAACCACGAAACTCCTTGAGTTTTTCGATGCTGACCACATTCATTCTGGCCAAGACGACCACGGCAATCGGGACTTCGAAAGTCAACCCAAACGCCAAGAACATGGACAACACAAAACCCAAGTAGGCCTCAATATCAGGCGCCGCAGTGATGCTTTTGGGCGCGAAACTCTGGATGAACTTGAAGACCTGACCGAACACAAAGAAATAACAAAATGCCACGCCCATGAAAAACAAGACGGTGCTGGAAATGACCAAAGGCATGACCAGTTTTTTCTCGTGTGTATACAAGCCGGGCGCGACAAAAGCCCAGACCTGGTAGAGCACCACGGGCAATGCAATCAAAAACGAGGCCATCATCAAAATCTTGAGGGGCACCATGAAGGGAGAAATCACCGAAGTCGCAATCAGCGTTGCACCTTTGGGCAAATTAGCCACCAAAGGTTGCGCCAAAATATCGTAAAGCGCACCCGGCCCTGGGTACACAGACAACACCAGGGCGGCAATGCCAACAGCCATCATGGCGCGCACCAAGCGGTCACGCAGTTCCATCAAATGGGTGACAAAGGGCTGCTCTGTGCCGGCAAGTTCGTCTTCGGGGGGCGTCAGCTTTTCAGACATGGCTCAATTCAGTGGCTTCGGTCGGTAACGAGCGACCCGCGCCGCGCCAGACAAGGCCCGGGTGCGTGTTCCGCTTTTGGATTTGTACCACTGTGGCATGGCGGTTTGTTTCAGACGCCACTTTTTACCGGGGTGCTTGTAACTCGGCGGCTGCGGCTCCCAAGGTTTGACGGTCTCGTCACCCATCAAACCGGCCGTCGTCTGGTTCCAATCTTTTTCAAAATCAATGGCCGAGGACTGGACAGATTGCTCAACGCCGCGCGCTGCATCTTCCATGGTCTCTTTCATTTTTTTGAGTTCGTCCAGGTCCATCGAGCGGTTGACCTCGGCCTTCACATCAGCCACATAGCGCTGTGCTTTGCCCAACATGGTCCCCAGCGTGCGGGCCACCCGGGGTAACTTCTCGGGGCCAATGACAATCAATGCCACCACGCCAATGAGTGCTATTTTGGAAATTCCTATATCGAGCACGGCATCCGTTCAGACTGATTCAAATCAAGACTTGGTCTTGGCTTCAACATCAATGGTGTTCTTGTCAGCGGCAACCGCATTGGCCACTTGACCGGCGGGTTTGTCATCGGCAGGTGCCACACTACCGTCTTTCATGCCGTCTTTGAAGCCTTTCACGGCACCACCCAAATCAGACCCCATGTTTCTGAGTTTTTTGGTGCCAAACACCATGACCACGATCAACAACACAATCAGCCAATGCCAAATGGAAAATGAACCCATGAAATTCTCCTAACAATTTACAGGCATTCTAAGTGCGAAGTGGGCGCATTCCGAAGCTCAAGCACCCAAGCACCTCGTGAATTGGGGAATTATCCCCGCACCCAAGGCCGTGGGCCGCCCATGACGTGCCAATGCAGGTGATGCACCTCTTGCCCGCCTTCTTTTCCCGTGTTGGTCACAATCCGGTATCCGCCGTCAGGATAAGGTCGGCAACCATGGTCGAGAGCCAATTGGGGCATCAAGGTCAACATATGACCCAGCAAAGGCGCATCGGCTGCGCTGATGTGCGCCATAGAAGGAATGTGCAGCTTGGGCACCACCAAAAAATGCACGGGTGCCCACGGGGCAATGTCATGAAAAGCAAAAACATGCTCGTCTTCATACACCTTGCGTGAAGGGATTTGACCGGCAATGATTTTGCAAAAAACACAATGGATATCTGTCATTTGAAACTCAAGCGTCAATGGGTTGTTGTTGATTCAAACGCACCATGCCCATCACGATGCGGTACAAAAACCAGATGGAAATTCCGAACCAAGCCAGCCAACCCGGAAATATAAAAAGCAACCACAGCGGAAAGGTCAGCAAATACAAGCCTGCAGCCCAAAGAACGGTGCGGATGCGGTACTTGAAATGAGATGCTTGCCACGTACCTTGTGCATCCGACTTTTTGACCAGGTCCACTATAAGCGCCACGATCAGCAAGACCGGACCTACTTGAGCACCAGGCATCACGGCACTGATGGCCACAATCAGATGCAGGATGTAACTGATCAAACTGACGGTCTTGAGCGACTCGTCTTGCGGAGGAATGATGACTGGCTCGGTCATGGATGACTTATTCAGTCGCCATTGCGTTCGCGCGAAAGCACTTTGCGCAAGGCTTTTTCTTCCAAGCCGCTGAGGCCTTCGCGGCGCGCCAACTCGGCCACCACATCGGCAGGGCTCAAGTTGTAATGCGCCAGTGCGATCATGCAGTGGAACCACAGGTCGGCCACCTCGCCCACCAGTTTGGATTTGTCGCCGCCATGGTCTACATCTTTGGCGGCCATCACGGTTTCGGTGGCTTCTTCGCCGATTTTTTTCAAAAACGCATCCGGGCCTTTGTGCAACAAACGGGCGACATAGCTTTTTTCAGGGTCACCGCCCTGCGCCGGTTTGCGGCTTTCAATGACTTGCGCCAACCGCGCCAGAGAGTCCACAGCATTCATGGCGTTCACTTGTAAATGGTTTCAGGGTCTTTGAGGACCGGGTCCACAGCCTGCCAGCCGTCCGGCTGCAAGCTCTGAAAAAAACAGCTGTGGCGGCCGGTGTGGCAAGCGATGCCGGGTTCATGACCCAGCTGCGTCACCTTGAGCAACACCACATCATTGTCGCAATCGATGCGGATGTCGTGCACCGTCTGCACATGGCCCGACTCCTCGCCCTTGAACCACAGCTTGTTGCGCGAACGGCTGAAATACACCGCCCGTTTCAGCTCAGCGGTTTTTTGCAAAGCCTCGCGGTTCATCCAAGCGAACATCAGTACGTCGCCGCTGTCTTTTTCTTGGGCAATGACCGGCACCAGGCCTTTGTCGTCCCATTTGATGTTGTCGAGCCAGTTCATAGGGGGTGATCTTAAAGCAAGGGCCGCGCATCACTGGCCAAAACAAGAAAGCTGCCTTAAAATACCTGCACAACTACCTGAACAGATTCCGGCCATGCATGTCATCAGTTACACAGACGCTCGCAACTCGCTCAAAGCCGTGATTGACCAAGTCATTGACGACCAAGCCCCCACGCTCATTCACCGGCGAGAGGGTGGCAACGCCGTGATTTTGTCGGAAGAGGCATTTTCAAGCATTCAAGAAACGCTGTATCTGCTCTCCAGTCCCGCCAACGCACGGTCGCTACTGCAATCGGTAGCCCAGCTCAAAGCAGGTAAAGCCAAAAAACACAAGCTTCTGGAAGCTTGAAGTTTAGGCATGAGAGAAGTTCGCTTCACCCCCGACGGGTGGGATGCTTATGTTTGGTGGCAAGGCCAAGATCGAAAAACACTCAAACGCATCAACACCTTGATCGATGCCATTTGCCGTGAACCCTTTACCGGCCTTGGCAAACCAGAACCCTTGGTTGGTAACTTGGCGGGCTTATGGTCACGCCGCATTGATGAGATGCACCGTTTGGTTTACGAAGTCGACGAGACGTCAGTCACTGTTGTAGCTTGTCGGTTTCATTACGACGATTAACACTCGATCTAAACGGCCGGTTGCGGTGTGTGGCTAACGGCCCAGAATGAAATGGAGGGCTTTTAGCCGTATGCCGCTATGGTTCCAGTAAAGCGAATGATCAGGCTTCACTCTAGACTGGTTGTAATGGGACATGTAGTGCCGGTGTAGAAATAATTTCAATTTCGTCCCCTGGAAGCACGACGCCTGATTCGAGTGCAATGGCCATGACACCTGCTTTGCGAATCAATGCTCCATCGGCCGACCGGTCCAGCACTGCGGCCAACAAGCCAGGCATGAGCCCTTCAATTTGGCTGCATGGATTGCGAAGACCCATTATTTTCAGTACAGCATCTGATCCAATGCGCAGCAGCGTTCTGGCCGACAAATTGAGAAGCGGCAGGCCTGTTGTCACGATGTTTTCTCCCATCTGACCAGAACGGACAGGTAGCCCTCGAAGTTGAAGCTCATCCAGCAATTCATGATGAACCAGGTGAACTTGGCGAAGGTTGGGTTGGGTGGGGTCTTTGGCGACACGTGACCGATGTTTAACTGTCACCCCGGAATGTGCGTCCCCTTCCACCCCATGGCCTGCAACGATAGAAATGCAAGCAAGCGTATCCTTCGAAAACGCATGTGTGTCTTTGGAGTGAACAGAGATGACGAGAGTAGCCATGTTGGTTGTACAGCCTAACTCATGTGAACCGGAGGCCTAAGTTGATACATGCGAGCCAATACGGTACATCTTTTTGGTGAATTGCCTGCAAGCTGTTTTCTCAATCATGTGCGCAAGCAATTTCGGTATTTTGACTGTGCCTTAAATTCAAGAAAATTCAATCTTTTTATTTTTGATTCACTGCTGGGCCACTCAGACTGAGGGAATGCGCTAACTCTAACGTAATCGATTGATCAGTGCGTCACAACCGAACCTGAATCCCGCGATCGCGCATCCTTGCCTTGGCCTGCTGCACCGTGTATTCGCCGTAATGAAAAATGCTGGCCGCCAGCACGGCATCCGCCCCGCCAATGCTCACGCCGTCGGCCAGGTGGTCGAGGTTGCCGACGCCGCCCGAGGCGATCACGGGCACGCTCACGGCGTCGCTCACAGAGCGGGTGAGCTGCAGGTCAAAACCGCTTTTGGTGCCGTCGCGGTCCATGCTGGTCAGCAGGATTTCACCTGCGCCGAACTCGGCCATTTGGGTGGCCCAGGCCACCGCGTCCAAG
>Ga0114964_10000106_pt1 | contig 59080 bp, 50 predicted proteins | sample C_131016_MF_Meta_FD_92638 | JGI IMG/M metagenome (GOLD analysis project Ga0114964, IMG submission 92638) | Freshwater microbial communities from Lake Croche, Canada to study carbon cycling - C_131016_MF_MetaG | ecosystem: Environmental > Aquatic > Freshwater > Lake | place: Lake Croche, Canada... | reverse complement strand
GATTGTCAATGTCGTGATTGCCCGGCACGGTGAACATCGGGATTTGACGCATCAAGGGCACGCCTTGCGCGGTGACCGTGTCTGCGTTGTAAGTGGGCCAGAAGTTCTTGTCGTACTCGGTCATCAAGCCGTATTCGTACACGATGTCACCGGGCACCACCACCACATCGGGCTTGGACAGCCAGGCCCGTTGGGCCATTTGTTTTTGCTCAGGTGTGCCTGCGCCCACATCGCCAAAAGCCACAAAACGGTAGTTTTGGTTGGCGGCCTTGGGCGCTTGGGCTTCGGATTGAAAGACGGGTTGACCGTTGCGCAGCAAGCGGTATTCAAAGCGCTTGCCAGGCGCCAGGTTGACCAGGGCGCTGTTGAGCAGCCAACGCGGCGCCACACCGGCAACAGCCACACGAGTGGATTGGGGCACGTCCATGCTGACCCATTCTTGCGAGGGCGCCAGCCGCAGCTGGGCGAACCAAGATGCCGATTCGTCGGCGGTATGCCACATCAGTTGCAAACGGGTCGGGCCAGGTTGGCGGCCAATTTGCAAATAGGGCTTGACCACAAAGGGGCTGCTGCTGGCTGCCGTTGCGGACGTCGAGACGGCTTGAGCGGCAGCTTGCATGCCGGTGAAAAGGCCTGACAAGACCAAAGCCAAGCTCAGAGGCAGTAAATGAAGGGCGTGTTTCATAGGGTTCATTCAAAGTGGCAGATTCAAAGCGCGACGCAATTCCAGGCGCGCGGCTTGGACTTCTTGTTGGTAAGCGGGTTGATTGCGGATCACCGCGTAGGCCGAATAGGCCAACAAGCGGCTGGCCTCGAGATCGCTGGGGTAATTGACACCGCAGACCACGCGGTTGTGCGCAAAAGCTGCCGCACGTTGAAGAACGGCTTCTTGATGCTCGGGCGCCATGTCTATCAAGACCAATGCTTGCATGTAGCCCGCCAAAGTGTGGCCGCTGGGATACGAGTCGTGCTTGGCTTTGGTCGGGCACACCGTGGGCAGTTGCGTGTCCACATGGTAGGGATGAGGCCGAAGAAAAGCTGTTTTGGCAGGCGCGCCCACCCAACTGGCGTCGCTTTGCACTTTGGCAGACAAAGCTGCGGTCAAGGGCAGGGCAGCCGCATTGAACTTGGGCCCCAACACCTGGGCAAAGATGAACATGCTTTCATCGGCATCGTCAGCCACGGCTTGTTGTACTTGGGCTGGTGTTCGGTCCTTGGCGACTTGACGCAGGAGCGCCAATTCTTGGGCCAAGGCAGGGGTACCCAGAGCGGCAGGCTGAGCCAATATCAGCGCGGGCTGGATGCTGCCAAGGGGCAATAAGGCCGGATCACGCGCATGGGCTTCCAGCCCAAAGATCAAGAGCAGAACAACAGTGCTGAGGTTTTTCATGCGGACATCGTATTGGGGGTGCATGACAGGCCTGTGTCTGGATCGAATTTTCTAATCTAAAAACTGGATGAATTCAAGAGGGTTTTCAGGTGTGTCACAAAAATTTCATATAAATGCCGTTTTACTGACTTGATTGATTTTTACAGTATTGCCAATTGCAAATTTATTGCAATACAACTTTCTCTTATTCTTCAGGCTTGATCATGATCAACACAACCGCACCCCAACCCAAGCGACTGGCCCATTTGGTCTCATTGGCTTTATTGACTTTGTCGGCAGCCCCTTTGATGGCGCAAACGACCGCAGTGGACCTGGGTACCATCGGCGCCACCACCGCAGCCGGTGCCTTCCGTCCTGAAGATGCCATCAAGGGCACCGCCACTGCGGTCGCTCCCACACAGGCCAGCTTGCAAGCCACCCAGCCCCAATCCATCATCACCCGTGAATTCATGGACTTGTCGGTGGCGCCTACCGCTGAGTACACACGCATTGTGAACATTGCACCCAGCTTGTCGGGTGATTCGGCCAACGGCCCCGGCCTGAGCGAAACCAAAATCACCCTGCGTGGTTTGCCTGATGGCTACTACAACGTCACTTATGACGGTATTCCATGGGGTGACACCAACAACCCGACCCACCACTCCACATCGTTCTTCCCGGCTTCAACCATTGGCGGTGCTGTGGTTGAGCGTGGCCCGGGCAAGGCCAGCGATCTGGGTTACGCCACTTTTGGCGGCTCGATCAATCTGTATTCCAAAAAGCCATCGGCTGAGCAAGTCACCAGCGTGGCCACGACTTTCGGTACCTGGAACACCCGCTTGTACACCGCTTCTTACGAGAGCGGTCGTTTGGCCAACTACGGCGACGCCACATTGCAGCTGAACTACCAGCACCTGTCGTCTGATGGTTACTTGACCAACAGCCCGGTCAAGGGTGACAACTTCACTGTCAAATTTGAGCGTCCTGTGGGCGATGCGTCTTTGTTGACCATTTTTTCTTCGATCAACAAAAACAACTATTACCAGTCTGACACCAGCAAGGGCGTGACCTTGTCTCAGGCGGCTGCGTTCGGTAAGAACTTCCAGCTGAACAACGACCCCAACAGCATGAACTACCAGGGCTATGCTTCTGCGTTCAAGAACACCGACTTCAGCTACATCCGGCTGCGCAGCGACTGGGGCAACGGCTGGAATGCGGACAACAGCTTCTACAGCTACGCTTACGAAAACAACACCCTCTCCACCCAAGACGGCTCTTGGACCGGCACTTTGCCCACAGGCACTGACCCACGCCGCACCTCACCCAACACCTGGGTCAAGGGCTATATGGCTGCAGCCTACAACGGTCACATTCCCGGCTACGACAAGCTCAACGCTTACCGCGTCTATGGCGACAGCTTCAAAGTCTCCAAGAACTTTGAATCCGGCGTGTTCCGCACGGGTATTTGGCTCGAAAAAGCCGACACCAACCGCCACAATTACGATCTGGACTTGACCACGATGCAACCCAACCGCGTCGATGGCACGGCTGCCAATGCGGCTTTGTTGCCCGGCTCCACACGGCCTTTGGACAGCGTTTTGTATGATCAAAAATCCAAAATCCAGTCGGTTCAACCTTTTGTGGAATTCGAGTGGGCGGCGGGCAATGGTTACACCATCACCCCCGGTTTGAAGTACCTGAACATCACACGTTCTGTGGATGCCAATGTGCAAGCCACGACCCGCGTGCCGGACAAGTCTTCTTTGACCTACACGGATTCACTGCCTTTCTTGACGGTCAACAAGAGAATCAACGACGGCTTGGCTGCGTATGCCCAGTACGCCAAAGGCTTCTTGATTCCTGACCTGAGCACCTTCTATGTGGCCAATTCGGGCAAGAACACGACCGACCCGCAAAAAACAACCAACTACCAATTGGGCATTGTGGGCCAGTCTGACAAGTTCACCTGGGACTTGGATTTGTACCGCATTGACTTCACCAACAAGGCCACCACGATCAGCGTGAACGGCGTGGCTGACCACGTTGAAAACATCGGTGGCGTGCGCTACGAGGGTATTGAAGGTCAAATGACGTACGTCTTGGGCGGTGGCTTTGCGGCTTACGCCAACGGCTCGGTCAACAACACCCGCATCAATGACACCGGCAAAGAAACCACCGCAGCGCCCAACATGACCGCTGCCCTGGGTGCTTTGTACAGCGCCGGCCCACTGTCGGGTTCCTTGATCATGAAGCGCGTGGGCGCCATTCGTCACCAGTTGTTCAATGCGGCCACGCCAGCCAACTTCGACTACTACCAGACCAAGGCCTATGACAACCTGGACCTCGGCGTGGCTTACACCATGAAGAACATCGGCTCGTTTGGCAAGGCACTGAAGTTGCAGCTGAACGTGTTCAACCTGCTCAACAGCCAGCAAGTCACGGCGATTGCCCCGGGCAAAACCGTGGCTCTGGATGGGTACACCTACCAAGCACCACGCAGCTTGCAAGTCACCGCCAAGCTTGACTTCTGATGACACCCAGCAAGCTGTTTGAGCTGGCGAACGCCTCTGGCGGCACGCTGTACCTGATGGCTTTGCTTTTGTTGGTGGCCTTGACGGTCATCATCGAGCGAAGCCGCTATTTGTCCAAAATGCAGCAAGATGGTGACAGCCTCATCGACCTGTTGCATGACGGCTCGGCCATGGACAAAGAGATTTTGCTCAAGGCCTTGCAGCAGCATGAAAACCTGCCCCACGCCAGCGTGGTGCATGCTTCATTGATCGAGCCCGACACCTCGGAGCGCGATGTCTGCGCCGGTCACCTCGAAGAAGCCATCATGAGGGAAGTGCCGACACTCGATCGCTCCTTGTGGGTGCTCGACACGGTGATCACCTTGGCGCCATTGCTGGGTTTGTTTGGCACCATCATTGGCATGTTTGGCGCATTCTCGGTGCTGGGTGACGTGCAAAACGGCGCCAGTCAAGTCACAGGCGGCATTGCCGAAGCCTTGATTGCCACGGCCTCGGGCCTGTTGATTGCCATGATTGGCTTGGTCTTTTTCAACTGGCTCAACACCAAGGTGCGCATGATCGTGCACCAGATGGAAATCATCAAAGTCATGATTTTGAACCGCCGCTTTGGCAGTCACCAGCCAACGGGTGCCCGTGGTCATTTGAAGGCGGTTTGAGATGCGGTATTTTGAAACGCGCAAGGCGCGGATCGAGATCATTCCGATGATCGACATCATGCTGTTCTTGCTGGTTTTTTTTGCGATGATGACTTTGCGCATGATCCCCACCTCCGGGCAAATCAGCAAACTGCCGACCAGCAGCACGGCCAGCGCGATGCCGCCGCCTAAGCTGATGGTGGAAATTCGCTCGAATGGCCAATTGCTCGTCGAGGGTCGGGAGGCTGAAGCCGCAGAAATCACCGCCCTGGTCAAGTCGCGCGATCCCGCCAATTTGGCGGTCACCCTTGCTGGCAGCGACGATGCGTCCATGCAGCACCTGATGAAAGCGGTAGACGCGGTTCGTTTGGGCGGTGCCACCCAAATCGGCCTGGCGGCCAAGCAGGTCGCCCGTTGAACATGTCCACCCCTTTGCCTGTCTGGGCACCCACGTCCAAAAACAAGCCCAAAGGCATTTGGTCTTCGCTGGGTCCGGCCTTGCTGATTGAAGCGGGCTTGGTCGGTGCTGCAGTGGTCTGGGTCTTGATGCACCCGCCGCAAGAGTTGCAAGAGGTGATTCCTTTGGTCATGTCGATGCTTGAAGAGCCCAAAGTTGACAAACCCTTGCCGCCACCCAAACCCCCTGAAATCAAGCCGCCGCCTGTGCCCGTGGCCAAGGTCGTGCCTCTTTTGAAAACGCCGGTGCCACCCCAACCCGTGGCTGCCGAGGTGCGTCCTGTAGAGGAGCCTGCACCACCCGTTGTGGCCAAAGCAACGGCGTTTTCAACGCCGGTGGCGGCAAGCCCACCACCGCCGCCGCCCGTGGTGGCAAGTCCTCCTCAGCCCACGGTGGACCCTGCAGTGGCCTACAACAGCAAGTTGCATGCAGCCGTGCAAGCTGCTTTTGTGGTGCCAGCACCAGCCACCGCCTTGGGTTTCAAAGGGCGCGCCCGGGTGGAATTTAATTTGCGCGATGGGGTGGCCAGCCATGCCAAAATCATTCAACCCAGCGGCTTGGGGGCGGTCGACCGCGCTGCCCTCAGGGCGGTTGAAGCCGCAGCCTTTCCAGCCCCGCCGGCGGCTTTGGCGGGCAAAGAGGGTGTCTACCAAATTTGGGTGGCTTGTTATTGATGTTCAGGCCCGATGGGCTAGTCGAGGTGTTTATGAAAAATGATCTGCTGCGCCCTTGGGGCGTTGGAGCCGTGTTCTTGTTGGCCACCAGCGGGGTGTGGGCTTCGGATTTGGCGTCGGTGTTCACTGTGCAAGCACCCCAAGGCCAGTGGATGGTGCGTGCCATCACCCATGCGGCCCAATGCCCGGGCATTGCTTGGGATGGTCAAAAGCCTGTGCCTATGCAAATGCGAGCAGCCCAAGCCACCGTGCCCGCGCGCAGTGACGCCGCACAGTCGGACAGCAAGCCCTCGGTATTTGAGGTGAGCACCTGCGAGGCCCCATGGCCTGCCCAAGCCACCTCAGCCCAAGTCGAGGGGCAGCGGGTGCCCGCACCGCCCCAACAGATCAACCGCATCCTGATCGTGGCCGATACCGGTTGCCGCTTGAAGGCCTCGGAAAATGCTTTTCAGGATTGCAACGACGCGGACAAGTGGCCGTTTGCCCAGGTGGCTCAGAGTGCGGCCCAGCGGCATGCCGATTTGGTGGTGCACATTGGCGATATCCATTACCGCGAAAGCCCTTGCCCACAAGGCAACGCAGGTTGCGCGGGCGCGACCTGGGGCTATGGATGGGACGCATGGCGAGACGACTTCTTCAAACCGGCCGCGCCTTTATTGGCCAGCGCCCCTTGGCTGTTTGTGCGCGGCAACCACGAGTCTTGCTTTCGGGCCGGTCAAGGTTGGTTCCGCTTTGTCGATGCCTTGCCCTGGACGACTGAGCGCAATTGCAATGACCCTGCCAATGACATGCAAGGCGATTTTTCTGAGCCCTTTACAGCGGCGGTGTCTGAGCGAACCCAGTTCATCGTGTTCGACTCATCGAAGTCGAGTGGTAAGCCCTACAAAAGCAACGACCCGGCATATGTCAAGTACCAAGATCAGATGAAAATGGCAGCCCAGTTGGCCACCCGCAAGCCAGAGAATTTTTTCATCAACCACCACCCCTTGTTGGCGGCCGCTCCTGGCAAAGACCCGCATGCTTTCAAGCCGGCTGGCAGTGGGGGTTTGCAATCAGCCTTCGGTTCGCTCGAACCAGACCGCTTGTTTCCCACGGGCGTCACGGTGGCCATGCATGGTCATGTGCATCTGTTTGAGGCGCTGAGTTTCAAGTCTGACCATCCGGTTTCCTTGGTGATGGGCAATTCGGGCTCTTTGAACGAAGGCTTTGCGCCGCATGCCATCGCACCGACTGACAGGGTTTTCAAAGACGCCGTGGTGGACGACTACGCTGCCCGCTCTGAGTATGGTTTTGCAACACTCGATCGCATGACAGACGCCTCGCCCGATTATTGGCAGCTCACCGAGTACACACCCCAAGGCCAGCCGGTGATTCAATGCCGTATTCAAAATGGCAAAAGCCGCTGCCATTCCCTGGCCAAATGAACGGGGTGGATGGCGCAGTGAACGACTGCAGAACGGTGATACTTTTCAAGCCATGTCACCAAGCTTTCATCAGGGCTGGTCACCATGGGTGGTGCAGCAATTCGCTGTTTATCTGCCGGAGCTTCTATGACGAATGAACACACCCTTGTTCCTGAAAACCATGTTGACGACGCGTTGCTGGACGAACACTTGGAAGACGATGAGGAATATGAAACCTTGGCGGATTACCACCGCATGGCTTCTTTGCATTACGCCCAAGCTGCCAAGCACCACAGCTTGGCTGCTGATGCGGATGACCACGGGCACGATGAATCGCGTAATTCACATTCGTTCTTGGCTTACCGCCATCAGCTGGTCGCCAACCAATATGCGGAAATGGCCGTCATTGAAAGCGATGATCTGGGCGAAGAAGTCGATGTTGACGTCACGCCAGTGGTCTGATCCGGTCTGACCTTCGGGTTGTCTCGACAAGGAAAATACACTGTATTTTCCTTTTATTTTTTTGTCATTTGGGAAGCGTTAAATTGAACAGGTACTTCGCGTCGGTATTGACCCATTTTTTGGTATTCATTTTGTTGTTGTTGTTTCCGCTGTTGCCGTTCGTGGCAGCTTTGGTTTTTGGACAAATACATTTTTTACGCCATTACTTCCAAACCCTCAGGAAAATAGGGGTGCATATACAGGCCATGCGTGAAGGGCCCGCGCTCCATTACTTTGCCGACGTCATGGGGCGCGCCAGCCAAGTGCCTGAGGCCATGGGCGGCAGTTGTGTGCAATGTGGCAATTGCTGCATGAACAAGCGCTGCATGTTCTTGCAACCGATTGAAGACAGTAAATTTCAGTGCGGCATTTACAGCTCACCCTTGCGGCAATTTTCAAATTGCGGATCGTTCCCACTCAATGCCTATGACATCGAGCGTTACGAATGCCCCAGCTATTTTGTGATTCCGATTGCAGTGGCTAAATAAGCTGTCACGGGCTGATGTAGATCGGGTTGCCCAGCAACACCAGTTTGCCGCCCGTTTCTCTGACATCAACCCGAATCCAATGCGCTTTGCCATCCGTTTTCCAACGGGATTCAACGACCTGGTCTGATTTCAAATTATCCTGGCTGCCCATTTCCAGGGGTTGACCGTCCAGCCACCATTCAAGGTGCGCACCTTGCGCATGACGGACCCTGGTGTTGAATTGAATTTCTGCGCCTGCGGGCGCTTTCAGGGTATCACCCATCATGACCACCGGCCCCTTGTCGGTGTGGGCATGCATCTCCAGTAATTTGTCTTTGGAGCCTGTGTTGTCGATGAACACATGGCCTTGCCGAATGGCCTCGAGCACATCGATTTGCGAAAGTGATTTCGCATAAACAACCGTACTGGGGCGCCCAACGCTGCCGGTGTAAGTCATTTCCTTTTGATCCGGCCGGTGGTTGTCGCTGCCGCTGATCGCCGTGATGCGGTGACCCAGGTTCAATTGCGAATGCCAAAAAGGCATGCCTGAAAAGAGCGTGTCGGCATCCGCTCCGTTAACGACTTCGATGGCCTGTACTTGGCGCATGTCAGAGGGCGTGTCCCAGCCGCAACCCATGCACAGTTCACCGCTGGGCCGAACAGGATGGTTGATGGACACCAAGCCCTTTTGCGCTTGCACGGTTTGCAAAATTCGGTTCCAGTTTTTTTCGTCTTTGTCGATTTGAAAGTTCAAATCCGACAGGGTGCCGAACACATTGGCATGGCCAAAAAAGGTGGTCACTTCACGGCCCACCAACAGCAGCATCGGGCTGAAATAGGGCTGCAACTCTCGAATTGAATTGGCATGTGACAGTGTGTTGTGGTCTGTGATCGCCATGAAATCCAGCCCCCGCTGCGCTGCAGCCATGGCGGTCACGAAGACGGGGCAGGGCACACTGTCTTTGCCATTGAATGTGGCGCAGCTGCCGTCGCTGTGGGCGGTATGGGCATGCAGGTCGCCCCGGTACCAGCCAGCTTGTTCTTTCAGGGGTTTTGCCAGCAATTCAGGTTCGTCAATGGCGCTTAAAGTTTTGGAAAAGTACACATGCGCTTCGTAATCTGCCGTGGCCAATTGGCGCATGTTGGGGACACCCAGCAGCAAATGCCAGCGCCCCTCGCGAATCGGTGTTGGCGAATAAGAGGGTGTGGCATCCAAGGCGCTCACCGTGAAATGTGATTTGTTACCGCCACTCCAACCCAACACCCGGCCGTCAGGACCCAAGAGTCCCAAGTCAATCACGCTGCGATCTTGTTTGCCGGTGTATTCAAACGCAACTGTGATCCTTTGTGTGGAGGCGGGTACATCCAAGGGCACTTGGACATAAGTTTGGTGGTCAGACCCGTTCAGGCGGCCCTTCAAAATCAAATCAGCTTGCCGGGTTTGCGCGCAAGCCGTGCCCCAGGCCAGCAGCATCATTAACAGGAATTTCATTCGGTGTACCGATCAAAAAAATTGGGGCTTTGTCCGAAAACAAGCCCCAAATTCAAACGCCAGGTGAAGTCCGTGGCGACTTGCTTAGAAATCGTATTTCAAAGCCACACGCACGGTGCGACCCAACAAGGGACGTGCGATGAAGGTGTTGGCCAAGGCGTCTGCACTTTGCAGTTCGCCAGCGCGCGGGTTGCCTTCTGTCAGGCCTTGGGAGTTGGTCAGGTTGTCCACATAGGCGAACACAGAAGTTTGCTTGTCCACCTGGTAGCGGCCCGACAAATTGAACACCGAGTAGCCGGGCAACTTGACCGTGTTGGCTGCATCCACAAAGCGTGCGCCTTCGTATTCGTAAGCCAGTTGCAAGCGCAATTTGCCTTCCAGTAAATTCACGCCTGGCACCAAGCGGTAACTGGTTTTAGGCACGCGGATCAACTGGTTGCCTTTGAAGTTGCGCACCAAGGGCAGGTTGTTGACTTTGTCGGTGTATGTCAGGTTGTCGTACTTGGGGTCTTGCAAGGTGGCTGTAAAGCCCAAGTCAGCCCAGTCGCTCAAGTAGGCTTTGCCTTCCAGCTCAAGACCCATGGTCTTGGTGTTGGCATAACCGGTTTGCGCGGTGGAGGTGGAGTTGTTCAAAGAGAACACATAGTTGGTGTAGGCCACGTTGTTGTACTTGGTGTAGAACAAAGTGGAGTACACGTCAAAGTTCAAGCCGCGGTATTTGTAGCCAATCTCGCCCAAATCCATGGTTTGGGTGATGGGTGTGGCCGTGGGGCTGGTAATGAACGAGCTCAGGTTAGGCATGCGAAAGGCTTGGGTCCAACGGCCAAAAACGCCAGTGTTCTTTTGGAGCTGGTAGTTCGCGCCCAAGGTGTAACCGGTTTTGTCGAAGCTTTTGTCGTAAGCGTCAAAAACACCGTTGCCAATCGACATGCTGGAGGTGGAGAAGGTACCCAAATCGACCTTTTTCGTTTGCTCGGTGGTGCCTTTGAGGTTGACCTTTTCGTAACGCAGACCGCCGTCCAAACGGGTCTTCTCATCGATTTGCCACTCGTCCAGCAAATACAAGGCTTGTGTGGCCGACTTGCCGCTGGCATTGGCCCACTCGTAGCCGTAGTTGTAAATGCCTTTGTCGGTGATGGTGCCGATTTTTTTGCCCGCAGCGTCATAGCCGACCAGGTCGACCAAGGGGGCTTGGCTTTGTGCGCCCAACAATACAGTCGACGAGTAGCGGTTGAACTTCTGCTCAAAATTAGCCATGTAGAAACCGGCAGTCACATCGTGCTTTTGACCCCCCAGATCAAACTGGCGGTTGATGCGCAAGTCGTTGACGGTTTCGGTGACAGGCAAAGTCAGGCCGCGCAATCCACCGACGATCAACAAACCATTGGGGTCCACATACTTGGTGCCGGGTTGGTTGACCAACTCCAGACCCAGGTTGGTGGCGCCGGGCAAGCGGGCCAGGTTGGCCGCGTTGCCGGCCAAGAAGGTGGAGGCGCTGTACAAGGCGTTGGGGAACACGCCATTGCGTGTCGTGTCGGTGCTCGAATAACGGAAGGTGTCGTTGATGCGCCAGCCGTTGTCCAAAGCTTTTTCAAACTTCACGTTGAACTGGTCGCGCTTCACGTGCGTGCCTTCGGCATTGTCAAAGTTGTAGTATTTGCCGTCGGCCATGCGCATGGCGACGTTTTGGGTTTGTGGCCCTGCCACAGTGCCGTAATTGCCGTCGAAGCCCGGAATGGCTTTGACAGAGCCGTCGGCGTAAGTGCGCATCGGGATGCCCAAATACAAAGGCACGGTGTCGTCGAGTTTTTTGGCGTCGAATGTGATGCGGCCGTTTTCGATTTCCTTGGTCAAACGCAGGCGCAACTGGCCGCCTTCTTCAGGCGAAAAACCGGGATTGCGAACCCCTTTGTCGGCGCGGAAAAAGCCGCCCAAGCTGGCTGCCCAGCCGTCTGTCAAGGGCGATGAAAACCAGAAGTCGGTGCGTGTCAAACCATAGTCACCCAAAGTCTGTTTGATCATGCCCGCAGACTTGTCGCCAATCTCGCGGGTGCGAAAGTTGATCGCGCCAGCCGGTGCGTTGCTGTACAAAATAGAAGAAGGACCGCCGCGCACCACATCGATGCGGTCAATGGTTTCGTCCAAACGGAAAGCCTGGTCGCCGTTCAGGTAGCCCAATGCAGGGTCATGCTGAACAGGAACGCCATCTTCCAAAATGTTGACCGAGCCAAAGCCGTCGACCGGGATGCCGCGTGCGCGGATGTTGCCTGAGGCTTCACCGCCAGAGGCTTCGACCCAAAAGCCGGGCACCGACTTCATGGCTTCGGTGACCGATGTCGGGGCTTGCATGCGCAAGCTGTCTTCATCGATGGTGGTGATCGAGTAGCTGGTGTTGATCTTGGTGCGGATGCCGGTACCGGCGCGGCCGGTCACGATCACGGTTTCTGGACTCTTGGCGTCCATGTCGCTGACAGCCGGTGCGGCCGCTGTTTGCGCCATAGCCATGCCGACCAGGCCCAGGGTGACGACGGTGCCTTGCAAAAGCGTTTGCACGGCCATGCCCAGCGCGCTGGGCTTGAAGGTGGGGTGTGACTTGTTCATGATCAATGGGAAGGGGTGATTCAAAATGTTGGAAATCAAGCGAAAGTGCGCTTGAGGGTGGCGGCGGCCACGGTCACGGTTTTGCCCACAGTGGCTTTGTAGGTTTTGGACTTGACGGTGTCCATGAACACGAATTCGCCTTTGATGTCGGTGTTGGTCACGGTCATCAAGAGGTAACCACGGCGGTTCAGGTCTGTGTAATTGACGTCGTCGATCAAGCCCAGGCCGGTGCCAAATGTGCCTTGCGCTGCAGGGTTGCCGCTGCCGTCGACATAAGGGCCGAGGGTGCCCAGACCCACGCTCTCAAAGCCGGGGGCCGTGACCGATGTGGTGGCAAATTCGACACCAATGGTCGCTGTGCCGTCCAAGGAGGTGAGGTTGTTGCACCAAGCGTTGTGCGAGTCACCAGACAAGACCACCAGTTTTTTGCCTGTGGCTTTGACGGTTTGCAGCAGGGTTTCGCGCTGGATAGGATAGCCGTCCCATGAATCCATGTTGTAAGGCAGGCGGGGTTGGGCGAGCAAGCCTTTTTGGGTAGCAGTCAGTGCCGCAGGCGCTGCGGCATTGGTGGCTTTGGCGGTGATGAATTCTGTCAACGCCGTGCCGAAAGCCGTGGCGCTGACCGCCTGGGCTTGCACCACCGAGACCGGGAACCACATCTTGCCCATGATGTCCTGGTTGCCCACGATTTGCCAGGTGGCTGTGGATTTGGCGATGTTGGTGGCCAGCCAAGTCAGCTGGGTGTCGCTGATCATTTTGTTGGCGGCATCCGGAAACACGCCATTGACTGGTGTCAAACCCGCCAAATAGTCGGCATAGGTGTAGGGCTGCACTTTAGGGTCTGAAGGGTCGCCAAAGTAACCGTATTTTTGCTTGGTACGGCCTTCGATGCGGGTGTCCAGCATGTGCAGGCTGAACAGCGTGCCGAAGTCAAAGTTGCGGTAAATCTTGAGCAGGTTGGTCGCATCGGGTGTGCGAATCGGCATCCACTCGTGGTACACGCGTGCGGCTGTGTTCTTGCGGTCAACCCAGCTGCCTTGCGTGGTGGTGTTGTGGTTTTCTGCGCCGTCCATGTAGGCGTTGTTGGCAAACTCATGGTCGTCCCAGACCGTGATCCAAGGCATCTTGGCGTGCAAGGCTTGCAAAGACGCATCCGAGCGGTACTTGGCATAGCGGGTGCGGTAGTCGCTCAAGGACACGATGTCGTTGGCGGGGCTGGTCACGCGGTCGAGTTTGACGGCGTCGGCATTGCCAAACTTGGTGGCGTCAGCGCCGTATTCGTAAATATAGTCACCCAAGTGCAGCGCAAACTCAGCACCCGAAGCGGTAGCGGCTTCGTAGCTGTTGAAATAGCCCTCTGAATACAGCGTGCAAGAGAACACCGCAAACTTCACCGAGGTGGCTGTTGAAGCGGGCAAGGTGCGGGTGGTGCCCACTGGCGATGTGGCCCCCGTGCTGTCAATGAAACGATAAAAATAGGTGTTGCCTGCGGTCAAACCGGTGGCGTCCACTTTGGCGGTAAAGCCAGCACTGGCCAAGGCGTTGACGGTGCCGTTGTTGACCATGCTGGTGAAGCTGGCGTCTTTGGCGATTTGCCATTGCAAAGAGACGTCGTAGTTTTGGTCTTTGACTTTGGCGTGGGTCCACAAGATGACGCTGGTGGTCAAGGGGTCGCCGCTGGCGACGCCGTAATTGAATTCAGCCGGATTGGCCGAAGCCGTTGAACCGCAGGAAGCCAGCGCCACAACGCTGGCTGAGCTGGCTGTTGTGGTCAGAAATTGGCGACGCGAATTGAAAAATTCTGTGGATTGGTCTTCGAAGGATTTTGTCATTTGGTTGCTCACTTGGCGTTCAGAAAATCGGTGACTTCCAACAAAATCATTTCGTTGTCGTCGGCTTTGTTGGGCAGTCGGCTGCTGGAGAAAGGCAGGTTGTTGTCGTTGCCCACCACAATGTGTTTGGCGTCTACAACATCCACGTTTTCGATGGTGAAGAACGGGAAGGTCAGGACCCCGTTGTCCAGCGGTTTGCGGGCCAGTTTGTTCGGATCGGCAATGTTCATCAAGTCGATGTAGCCGATCTTGCGCACGGGGCCGCCCACGTTGCTGTCGGTCATTTCAATTTTGTAGACACGTTTGAACTGCGCCAAGTCATGGAAGCAATCGGTCCGTTTTTGGCCTGCCGGGCAGGCGTTGGCTGCCGTGCCTTCGCCGTTGTCACGCTCGATGATCAAGCCAGTGGTGGCGTCAATCATGTTGAAGTCACCAATCGCATGGTGGTTGGCTTCGAGCATGTATTTCCAGTGGCGGCCGGTCCATTTTTCGGTGGCAATGTCAAACTCCAGCACACGCAGGTAGTTTTTACCGTCGATGTTTTCAAACGACTTGGTGCCTGCATTCCACACAGGACCTTCGAGCAAGGGATAGAGTTTGAGTCCGTCCTTGGAGGAGGCCATGCCCTCAAAACCCTTGGAGCGGCGGATTTCAAAAGGCGTCAGATCGGCTGGAAAACCAGGGGTCGTCACCGCAGGGTGATCCGGCGAGCGAACCACTTTGCCGTCCACCAGAGTTTCAAACACGGCCAAGACCTTGCCCTTCAAATCGGCCTTGATCAGGTAGGGTCCAAACTCGTCCCCAATCCACACCTGTTGGCCGACGATCTGAAAGCTCTCGGTGTCGAAGTCAGAACCCGTCAGGTAACGCTGGGGCGTGCCTTCATGAACAATCCGGAAGGGCACTTTTTTGTCCGGGTCATGCAAAAACGTGGTGGACAAGCGTTTGAACTCACCGGATTTGAAATCGATGGTGTAGTGGTTCAAGTACAGCATGAAGTCGGGTGAGTTGGCCTTGGAGCCTGCGCCGTTGTCGGTCAACACCCAAAAGCTGCCGTCGCGCATGCGCTGGATCCCTGAGTGGCCTTGCTGAGGTTGCCCGGCAAAAGGCAAAAACACGCCCGTGGGTCTGCCCGCTGAAAGGCCTTCGACGCTGGCCATCTTTTCGACCCGCTGTCCCGTGGTGAATTTGCCGCTGGATTTCAGGTCGGCCGGTGCATCAGCAGGCGCTGCCAAATAAGATGCCGCAGGCAAAACCGCATGGCCTGCCAAATTGGCTGGGAATGCGGTTTGGGCGTGTGCACCCCCGGTGAATGCCAGCGCGAGCAGGCTGGCACTGATGCGAATGGCATGTGTCACAGTGAATCCTTCAGTTGATGGGATCGCAGGCTCAGGGCCGTCGAACTTTCAGGATTGTTGTTTTTATTGATGACAATATGATGGAGATAAAATGTCAGTTTGCTCGGGGCCGTAATCAAGTTTTCACATGGCCCTGTTAAATTTCATACTTCCGTTCACGTACGCGCTGGGCACAGCCGACCCACAATGTCTTTTTTGAATCGCATCGTTGCCTTGCTTTTTGGCGGCTTGGTTTTGTTATCCCTGTCTGCCTGCGCTGTGCGTCAGCAACTGCTTCGCCAAGCCGCCGATGAAATCTCGCAGCAATCGGTTGAAGAAGAGGACATCGGCTTGGCACGCGAGGCGGGTGCTTTTTACCTCAAGCTCTCAGAGTCCTTGCTCCGCTCGGTACCGGGGCATGTGGCCTTGGCCCAATCGGTGACCAGCGGATTGACGCAATATGCCTATGCATTTTTGTCTTCTGAGGCCGACCGGCTTGAATCGCATAGCCTGGCCCAAGCGCAAGCGCTGCGTGGACGCGCGGCGCGCATGTTTGAGCGGGCCCAAAAGCAGGGCTGGGCGGCTTTGAGCCTGCGCCATCCGGGGTTGCCAACCCAATTGCGGCTCATGGATACCAACGCTTTGCGGCTACAACCGGACGAAGTCGGTTTGGCCTATTGGACTGCCGCGGCATGGGGTGGGCAGATTTCCTTGTCAAAAGACACGCCGGATGTGGTGGCCGATTTGCCCTTGGTGGTGAACTTGGCAACCCTGGCATGGCAGACCCAACCCGGCTATGGGGATGGTGCATTGGCCAGCTTGATGGGCACGCTGGAGTTGGCCCGCCCTGGTGGTTCGCGCGTGCGCGCCTTGGCCTACTGGGATCAGGCCATTGAGGTCAGCCAGGGCCAAAGTCCGGGGCCTTATGTGGCCAAGGCCGAAGGCTGGGCGGTGGAGCAGCAAGACCGCGCCGCCTTTGAAGCCTGGCTGAACCAAGCGATTGAAGTCTCTCAAGGCAAGCGTGATCTTTCCAGCCAAATCATGCGGGAACGCGCTCTGTGGTTGCTGAGCCAAGCCGATGCTATTTTTTAAGGATATCTGTATGCAGTCCAACGTCACACGCAGATGCTTGGGAGGTTTGGCTTTGTGCCTGGCCGTGCTTCAACCTGCGGCCTGGAGCGCAGAAAAGCAGCTTCGCATTGGCAGTTTGGTGCCCAAAAATTCGCTCTACCACCGGCAAATCCTGGAGCTGGGTGAAGTCTGGAAAAAAGGGCAGGATGGGGCACCTAAATTTGGTGTTTTCACCGATGGCAGCCAAGGCGGTGAAGCCGAGATGACGCGCCGCATGCGCATTGGCCAGTTGCAAGGCGCCTTGCTGTCGGTGGTGGGTTTGCGTGAAATTGAGCCCAGTGTGGCCGCCTTGCAGGCCATGCCCTTGCTCTTCAAAACCTGGGAAGAGGTGGACTATGTGCGCGAAAAAATGCGCCCCGCCATGGAAAAGAAATTTGCCGACAAAGGCTTCGTGGTCTTGTCTTGGGGCGATGCGGGCTGGGTTCGATTTTTCTCGAAAGAGCCGGCGGCCCGGCCCGATGACTATAAAAAAATGAAATTTTTTGCCTGGGGTGCAGAAGCTGATCAGCAAGAGATCATGAAAAGCTTGGGATACACACCTGTGCCTTTGGAGCCTACAGACATCTTGCCCGCCATTCAGACGGGCATGATCAGTGTGGTGCCTTCCACGCCTTATTTTGCTTTGGCCACGCAAATTTACAACACCGCTCCCTACATGCTTGAAATCAATTGGGCCCCCATCGTAGGGGCCTTGGTGGTGACCCAAAAGACCTGGAGTGAGATGTCACCCGAGCTGCAAGCGACGATGCGTGTGGCCAGTGAAAAAGCGGGTGTGGTGATCCGTGCACAAGCCCGTAAAGAAGTGGATGAAGCGGTCGACGCCATGAAAAAACGGGGCTTGAAAGTGACCCATCCCACCCCCGAACAAATGCAGGAGTGGAATGCGTTGGCTGACAAGTTGTATCCACGCATACGCGGCACCATGGTGCCGGCGGACACTTTTGATGAAGTGATGATGCACCTCAAGACCTATCGCGCCGGTCGCGGCAAATGATGCCTTGGGCTGCAAGGCATTTCAGCCGTTTCGGTCAAGCGGATAACGCGCTGGCGTGTTTGGCCTTGGCGGCCATGGCTGTGATCCCAATGATCGAGATGTTGCTGCGGCCTTTGCATGGCAAGGGCATCGACAATGCGCCTGTCTTGGTGCAGCACCTGGGCTTGATGGTCGCCATGCTGGGTGCGGTGGCCGCGGAGCGCAACGGTCATTTGTCCAGTCTGGGCATGGGGACACTGCGCCCCGACCTTCAAGCTCGCTTGCATGCTGTGGGGCGTGCCGGGGCATCCATGATCTCAGCGATGTTGTGTGTGGCCAGTTGGAGCCTGGTGCGCAGTGAAATGGCCAGCGGCCAAACGCTCTCATATGGTTTGCCGCTGTGGTGGATGCAGGCCTTGTTGCCCTTGGGATTTGGTTTGCTGGCGGTCAAGCTGGCTTGGCGCAGCCTCCAAGCGCCTGCTGGGCGACTGCTGGTGGTTTGGCTTTACCCGCTGGCGGGGGGGGCGTTCGCGCTGTTTATGCCTATGGAGTCGCTGCCCTTGTCCTTGGGGGCGTTGGTGCTGTTGGCACTGTTGTTCATGGGTGCGCCTATTTTTGCAGTGTTAGGCGGTTTGGGCTTGCTGCTGCTGGGCCACGAAGGTTTGCCTTTGGCTTCTATGGCTTTGTCGCATTACCAAATCACGGTCAATCCTTCACTGCCGGCCTTGCCTTTGTTCACCCTGGCCGGTTTGGTGTTGGCCAAAACAAAGGCCTCTGAACGCTTGAGCGAAGTGTTTGTGGCGGTCATGGGGGGCGGGCCGGTGGGGACGGTGCTGGCCGTGGCTTTGTTGTGTTCCTGCTTTACAGCCTTGACCGGCGGCAGCGGCGTGACGATTTTGGCCCTGGGCGGATTGCTGTTGCCTTTGCTCAAGAAGGCCGGTTATCCGGAGCAGCGCGGCATGGGCTTGGTGACCAGTGCCAGTGCATTGGGCGTGCTGTTGGCGCCCTCGGTGCCTTTGATCATGTTTGCCATCATTGCGCGGGTGCCGATCAACACCATGTTTTTAGCGGGCGTGATTCCGGCGGTGGTGATGGTGATTTGTCTGGTGATTGTGGGAGGTTATTTGCCTGTCTTTCGATCCGCCCGTCACGCACCCGCTGAGCCAGCTTCTACCCGCGAGCGCGGCCATCTGGCAGCCACAGTTTGGCAAGCCAAATGGGAGTTGTTGGCGCCTTTCGTGGCGATTGGTTCCTTGGTCAGTGGTTTGACCACCCCCACCGAGAGTGCCGCCTTGACCGCGGTGTATGCGGTGGTCACCCAAGCGCTGGCGCATCGTGAGTTGGGTTGGCGCCGCTTGTCAGAATGCCTGAGTCAAACGGTGCAACTCATTGGCGGGGTGATGCTCATCATGGGCATGGCGCTGGGTTTGACCAATTACCTGATCGATGCTGGCGTGCCCGATCTGGCCACCGATTGGGTGCAAAGCATCACGCAAAACAAGTACATCTTCTTGCTCGCGCTGAATGTGTTTTTATTTTTTGCCGGTGCATTGATGGAAATCTACGCCGCCATTGTGGTGCTGGTGCCTTTGCTGTTGCCTTTGGCGGTGAGCTATGGGATTGATCCGGTACACTTTGGAATTATCTTTTTGGCCAATTTGGAGATGGGTTTTTTGTGTCCTCCAGCGGGAATGAACATTTATTTCGCCAGTGCGGTGTTCCAAAAACCACTGCGCGAAGTGGTGGCCTCGGTTGTGCCTGCTGTGGCTGCGATTTTTGTGGGCACCTTGGTGCTGTCTTGGCTGCCGGTGTTGGTCACCGGCTTGCCCGAATGGGCGGGTAGTCACTGAGATGTCGCCAGCCCTGCAATTGTGTGTCGTGATCCCCACTTTCAACGAGGTGGGCAATGTGGCGGTGCTGGTCGAGCGACTGGGCCTTGCATTGCAAGGCTGGGTGTGGGAAGCCGTGTTTGTCGACGACGATTCCCAAGACGGCACAGCGGGCGCCTTGCAAGCCATTGCCTTGGTGGATTCGCGGGTACGCGTCATCAGGCGGGTGGGGCGCAGGGGCTTATCGAGCGCTTGCATTGAAGGCATGCTCGCTTCCCCAGCACCGTTTTTGGCGGTGATAGATGCCGACTTGCAACACGATGAAACATGCCTGCCCCTGATGGCGCAGGCATTGGAAGCAGGTTTTGATTTGGCCGTAGGGACCCGCTACATGGAAGGCGGCGGCACGGGTGACTGGAGCGCCCAGCGGCTGAACATCAGCAAAAGTGCCACGCGCTTGACGCAGAAATTGCTGCGCATCGAACTGAATGACCCGATGAGCGGTTTTTTCATGATCCGTCGTCAGGTTCTGGACGATGCGGTGTATCGCCTGTCGAGCATCGGCTTCAAAATTTTGGTCGACCTGGTGGCTTCATCGCCCAGGCGCTTGCGTGTCAAAGAAATCCCATTCCAGTTTGGCCTGCGTGTGGCGGGCGAAAGCAAACTCGATTCGCGTGTGGCTTGGGACTTTTTGATGTTGCTGGCCGACAAAACGGTGGGCCGTTTCATGCCTGTTCGCTTGATTTCTTTTGCAGCCGTGGGCTCTTTGGGGGTGGGGGTGCATTTGATGGTCTTGGGCATTTGCAAATCGCTGCTGGCCTTGCCCTTTGTTCAGGCGCAAGCCATGGCCGTGCTGGTGGCCATGGTGTTTAACTTTCACTTGAACAATCTGCTGACCTACCGTGATCAACAGTTGCAGGGTCGCCGTTGGTTGGCCGGCTTGCTCAAGTTCATGGCAGCCTGCGGTTTGGGCGGTGCGGCCAATGTGGGCGTTGCCAATTATTTGTATGGCACGCAGGGGATGTGGGTCCTGTCAGGATTGGCCGGTATTGTGGTGGGCGTGATCTGGAACTACGGCGTCACCTCGATCTTGGTCTGGCCGCAAGGGCGCAAGTCACCATGAACGCACAGTCCCCTGTGAGGCTCCGCGGTTGGGCGCAACCCGCTGTTTGGCAGCCGTTGTTGTGGGGCGCGTTGCTGCATCTGGCATTGTCCTGGGTGACGCAGTTGTCGCCCGATGAAGCGCATTACGCCTTGTACGCCAGGCACCTGGACTGGAGTTATTACGACCATCCCCCCTTGGTGGGTTGGTTGCAGTGGCCGCTGCAGGCATGGATGTCCTCTGACTTGGGTATGCGGATCTGGCCGATGAGTGTGTGGCTTTTGACCGGCTGGGGCCTGGTGAAGTTGTCCAACGCGCTGTACCCCGAAATGGCCTCATTGCGCCTTTGGGGCGTGCGCTTGGACTTGCTGTTGTATGTCCTGAGTCCCTTGCCCCATTTGATGGGTTTGGCCTGGGTGCCTGACACGCTGTTGATGGGCTGGACCGTTTGGATCATGCTGCTGACCTGGCGTTTGTGCCAAAGTCCCGCGTCGCCTGTGTCATCCTGGCTGCTGTTGGGTTGCATGCTGGGCCTGGCGGGTTTGTCCAAATACACGGCCATTTTGATCGCTTTGGGTGTGCTTTTGAGTCTGCTGCAGGCGCATGGATGGAGGGTGTTGTCGCGCAAGGGCCCATGGCTGGCCTTGTTCACCGCATTGTTGTGCATCAGCCCCGTGGTGTACTGGAACGCCACGCACGACTGGATCTCCTTGACCTACCAATTTCAGCATGCCCAAGGCGGCAAGACATGGGTTTGGTTCAAAGCGCTGGGCTTTGCCTTGACGGTTTGGTTGGCCATGGGCTTGTGGTTGCCGATGTCCTTGTTTGCCGGTTTGCGTGACGTAATCGGTGCTGCACAACGCCGTCTGACGCCCGCCCGGTTCAGTGCTTATTTTGGCGCGCCAGGGGTGCTGCTGCTGATTTACTTGTCCGGGCGGGGCAGCACTCTACCGCACTGGGTGGTTCCCTTTGCCGTGGCTTTACTGCCTTGCGCAGCCTGGGGCATGCATCGCCAGTGGTTGCGTTGGTCGCGTTGGCAGCATGCGGTGCTGGGGTTGCAGGCTTTGTTGATGGCCGCATTTTTTGTCATGCTGATGGTGGGGGGTCCGCAAGAGGAGGGGCTGCAAAAAACCAGCTTGGCGGGCCAAGACGAGGTGCCCGCTGTGAAAAACCCCCTGGCCGATCTGTACGGTTGGCAAGAGGCCGCCCAGCGTGCTCAACAACTGGCCGCCCAGCAGGGTGCCCCTGCATTGGCGGTCATGAATTGGACGCTGGCCAGTCGCGTCGCTTGGTATGCCCACCCGTGGCCAGTGAAAGTCATCCACTCGCATGAAGACCAATTTGACTTGTGGTTTGGCACCCTGCAAGCGCAAGACAAAGTGCTGCTGGTCGACTGGTCGATCATGAGTTTCAAACCACCGGTGGCCGATCACCAATTCCAGCAATGTGAATTCCTGGAGCAATTGCCGGTGGTGCATGCAGGGCGGCAACTGGCGCATTTCAACTTCTTGCTTTGTTCAGGGTGGTCGCCATGAAGGTGCTGCGGATGAAAGACCTGGTCGTGTTGTTGATGTTGGTATTGACCATGGGCCTGCAAGCCACGGTGAATCTGCCGACAACGCTGTTTGTGTTCCTCAATGCCAAGTGCGCGCAACTACCCGATGCGGTGTGGCAAAACCTGACCCAATTGGGTGACACCCTGGTCTTGCTGTGTTGTATGGCGCCGTGCCTGTGGTTCAGACCCGCGTGGTTGTATGGCTTGATTTCGTCCATTCCCCTGGGCGGTTTTTTTTCGCTGTTTTTTAAAAAGGCGTTCGATGCGCCCCGCCCCGCAGATGTGCTGTCCTTGTCTGACTTTCATGCGATTGCACCCGTGCTGAGCGGCAGCAGCTTTCCATCGGGGCACACGATCACGGGTTTCGCGTTTGCTGCTGTCATTTGGGTGAGTCTGCGCCAAGAAGCGCCGAGTGCTTTCAAACGATGCGCTCAAACCGGGGTGTTGTTCTTGGCTGCCGCTGTGGGTTTGTCAAGGATCGCCATTGGTGTGCATTGGCCGCAGGATGTGCTGGCAGGGGCCTGCATGGGCTGGCTGGCGGGCCTGAGCGGTGTGATGCTGGTTGAAAAATACCCGGCATTTTGGCAAGCCTGGTTCACCCAGTGGAGCGCGCTTTGTCTGCTGGTGGTCAGTGCGTGTTACCTGGGCCTTCGCTCGTCGCCCACCCAAGGGGTTGTCAACCTGGCCATAGCGTCCGTGTTGGGGGCCGCGTTGTTCAAAGCGGCCCATTGTCTTGTCAATCGGCGTAATCTGAAAAGACCTTCGGCGTGAGTTTGTGGATGTTTTTCCAATCCACAGGAATGTCCTTCAGGGCTTGAGGGCTCAGGGTGATTTTCAAGCTGCGTGTGCCGATAAAGTTGCCGCGCTCAATGACCAAGGGAATGGCATTTTTGAAGTCAATCAAAATCCGCAGGTAATTTTCTTTGTCATTGCCTTCGTACCATTTGGCTTCTGGAACGGTGCTGACTCTTTCGGTCGGTTTAAGCGCTGCATATTCTTGAGGGGTCATCATGTAGTAGGCGCGCTCCCATGAACCGTCAAAGCCAATGGACGGGTATTCAGATTTGGGAATGCCGATGCGCACCTTGTCCTCTGTCTGCACAAAACTCAGGCGCAGCTGGTCTTTATCGAGTTCCACCAATCGCGCGCCTTCCAAGGGGTCAAAGTGCTCATGGCCAGTGCCGGAGGCGTGCTTTTTCTTGGCAGGCACGATGCTTGGAATCACCCGCTCAATCCAGGCTGCGGGGCCTTTGCGCACGAAATGCTCATCGAGGTAAGTGGTCCGGATCACGCCATCGTTGCCAATGACTTTGGTCTGGGTGTTCATCTTCACATCCAGATCGACCAGCTTGGTAAAGTTGAATTTACCATCCCCTTTGGGCTGCGCATCAGCCGTCGCCATGAAAAAAAACAAGGACAAAAACAAGCCGGTTATTTTGGAAATTTGCACGTTCATGGGGTGTCGAATCAAAAGAAAAAAAAGGTACTCCGAAGAGTACCTTGAAAGTTTACTTGGAGAGTGAAAAAGGATTAAAAACCGAAAGCAGATTTCAGCAAAGGGTACACATTGATGTTGGGCATGGTGCCTTTGAAGTTTTGTGCTGCAGCACCGGCAGCAAACAACATCACGTCGCCTGAACCGTGCGTCTCACCACCCGCAGAAGAACGCACAACGCCTTCTTGGAAGTAGCCACCACCGACGTTGAAAACGTTAGCAGACTTGTAAGTGCCCACGCTCTTGGCTTGGTCTGAAGTGACTGCGCTGCGCACTTTGGGGCGGTTAGGACTTTGACCAAACACCAGGGTGGTGTAGGGGTTGCCATCCGCATCCAATGAAGGCTTGCCGTCGGTGCCAGTGACCACGTCCAGCATGTTGTTGCCGATTTTGGAGTAACCGTTGAAGGCCATGGTGTGGTCATGGTCGGCGGTCACGATCACCAAGGTGTTGGACAGATCCACTTTGCTCAAAGCCATTTTCACGGCATTGTCAAAGGCGACGGTGTCGGCCAAAGCGCGCGCGGCGTTGGTGCCATGCAAGGCATGGTCAATGCGACCGCCTTCAACCATCAAGAAGTAGCCGTTGGTGTTTTTGGACAAGACATCGATAGCCTTGGAAGTCATCTCAGCAATGCTGGGCTCCAGGGCCGGGTTGCGGTCCAGTTCATAGCTCATGTGCACGTCGTCTGTGGCCTGGTCAAACAAACCCAAGAGTTTGGCGCCTGAAGCTGTTGGGGCGGCCAACATTTGGTCTTTGTTGGTGACGTAGGTGTATCCCGCTGTCTTCATCAGGCCCACCATGTCGCTGCCGTCGGGGCGGCCAGCTTGTTGCTCGGTCGTGCCTGTGGGGTTGACGGGCACAAAGTAACGGCTGCTGCCACCCATGATCACGTCGACACCTTTGCCCAGAGCCGTGTTGTAGCTCTTGCTGCCGGGGGTCAGTTGCGCTGCAATTTCGTATTCGGCATTGCGGTTGCAAACGTGTGCGTAATTCACTGCAGGCGTCGCATGTGTGATCCGCGCTGTGCTGACCACGCCTGTGGCTTTGCCTTTGGCAATGGCTTGTTCCAGGATGGTGGCCACAGGTTTGCCGTTGGTGCCATCGGTTTTGCAGTTGTTGATCCAAGAACCGCTCTTGGGGAATGCCGGGTCAGTCGAAGGCGATGTGGGGTTGGTGTCGGCCGTCATCGAGATGACGTTGTTTTTCATGCGCACACCGGTGATGTAGCCTGCCATGCCCGGTGCTGAGTCGGTGGTTTGCGCATCGGCTGCATAGGTGCGAATTTTGGCGGCATAGGGCAGGGTGTCCATGGCCAGCTTGCCCTTTTCACCGTAACCGTAAATGCGCGCTGCAGTGACCACCACAGGGCCCATGCCATCGCCTAAAAAGAAGATCACGTTTTTGGCTTCGCCCGCGGCTTGTGCGGTCAGAGAGACGAGGCTGAGAGTCGCTGCCAAGAGGCTTGCAATGGTTGTTTTGTTCATCTTTTACTCCTGGGGGTCAATTAAAAGCCGAGTGCTTTGACAATCAATGGGTAGACGGCAATGTTTTCCATGTTGCCTTTGAACAAATTGGCGTTCATGCCAATCGCGCCAAGCCACACATCACCTCCACCGTGTGTTTCACCTTCCGCACCGGTGCGGATAGCGGCTTCTTGCTGGTAATTGTTGGCCCCGGCGATAGCGTCGGTCAAAGGGGTCATGGTCGCACGGTCAGTCACGCGATTGGGTCCGTTGCCGAAAGCCAGCACACTGAAGGTGGCGCCGTCGGCGTCCTTGGCATCGACTGTCGGTGTCAACCACTGCTTGAGCACACCCAACACGCCTGCGTTGGTGGCTGTGGTTTTGCCAGTCAGGGCAGAATAACCTTGCATGACCATCGTGTGGTCGTGGTCAGCAGTGACCACGATCAAGGTGTTTTTCAGTTCAGGGTCGGTCAATTTGACTTTGGCAATCGCTGCAGCAATGGCGTTGTCAAAAGCAATGGTGTCTTGCAAAGCGCGTTTGGCGTTGGTCGCGTGCAGGGCGTGGTCAATGCGACCGCCTTCAACAACCAGGGTGTAGCCGTTGTTGTTTTTGGCAGCCAAGACGTCCATGGCCTTGGTGGTCATTTCAGCCAAGCTCGGCTCGACAGCGGGATTGCGGTCCAGGTCGTAAGACATGTGGCCACCGGAGAATGAGGCATCGGCGACACCTTGGTCAAACAGGGCCAAGAGTTTGGTTGAAGCAGTCACTGGAACCGCATTGAGGCTGCTCAAATCGCTGGCAAATGCATAGCCTTGGGATTTCATCTCGTTGATCAGATGACGGCCATCAGGACGACCCGCTTTTTCAAGGGCATTGCCCGCAGCGTTAAACGGAATGAAGTATTTGCTGTTGCCGCCCATCATGACGTCCACGCCATTGACCAATGCGGTGTTGTAACCTGCACCGCCGGGAACGGCTTGGCGTGCGATTTCGTACTCAGCATTGCGGTTGCAAACGTGCGAGAAAGTGGCTGCAGGTGTTGCGTGTGTCAAACGGGCTGTGGTCACAATGCCAGTGCCCATGTTTTTGGTTTTGGCCAATTCGAGCAAAGTCTGTACCGGCTTGCCATTGGTGGCTGTGCAGTTGTTGACGGTGTTCGAAACACCGGATGCTGCGTCTTTGCCGGGGCTGACGGAAGTGGTGTCTGAAGACATGGAAATCACGTCTTGGTTCATCTTCACACCTGTCATGTAAGCGGACATGGAGGGTGCGCTGTCGGTGACCTGGAAGTCTTGTGAGAAAGTTTTGATGAAAGCCGTTTCGGGCAAAGTGTCCATCGTCAACTCGCCGCTTTCACCATAGCCGTAAATACGGGCAGCGGTTTGTACCGTGATGCCCATGCCATCACCCAAGAAAAAGATGACATTCTTTTTGGGCGTGTCGCTGGAGGAAGAAGCGCAGGCACCCAGCAGACTGACAGCGGCAGCCGCGAGCAGGACAGAAAGGGATTTTTTCATGGTTCACCTTGTTAATAAACTTGGTCGCATCGTAGAAGCACTCGATGAATGTTTGATGACAAGATGGCGCTGCATTTTTTGTCTTTTTTCAATATGGAATACGCGCAATCCGGCCAAGGGCGGGGCAAGGTGCAAGGCGGGGGTGTTTTCAGCTGAAGGTGGTTCGATGCCATCTCTCGTCGCCATAAAAAAACCTGCCCCGGTGACAAGGCAGGTTTCTGGAGTCGGAAAGCATTCAAAAACTCATGTCATTGTGCTGCTGGCTGTTTGTTTGGACATTTCGAGCAGCGCCAATTTGGTCTCGTCGCCCAATCGTTCAATCCAAGCCAAAAAGGCGTTGTAGATCACCACGCAAATCAAGGCCGCACCGATACCCATGGCGGTGGCCAACAGCGCTGTACCAATCCCGGCGCTCACACCCTGAGGGTCTGAAATACCGGACTTGGCCAATGCAGTGAAGGTGTCAAAAATACCCAAGATCGTGCCCAACAAGCCCAGCAAGGGGGCCGCGGTCACGATCGTGTCGAGCATCCACAAGCGTTGCGTCAGTTGGTGCTGGACCCGAATGTAGGCTTGCTCCGCGGCATCGTCGGCAATTTTTTGAGAAGCCGTGGGATGCAAGCCATGGGTGAAAGCCGCCACAATCATGGCGCCCACATCGCCCGACCTGAAGTCGGGCAAGGCGCGGCGCTCATGCAAGGACTGCAGCAAGCTTTGCAGTTGGCGATGGGCGTGGGTATAAAAAATACTCCGCTCGACCGCCAAAAACAAAGCCAAGACCAGCGCCGCGTACAGCAAGTACAAAGACGCATCGTGCAGAAAAAGCATCATCCCATCAACCTCAGAAGCTGGAACGCAAAGTCACACTGACGAAACGTGGAGCACCGATGTAATAAGACGGGTTGGAACCTGCCAATGTGCCCAAAGGCAATGCACGCACTGTGAAGCTCGAACCGCTGGGTGAAGAAATACGCTGGTAGTCGGTGTTCGTCAAGTTGTCCACGTTCAGGCGCACTTCAGGTGTCTTGAAGAAGCCTGAGCTTGCGAACTTGTAACCGGCGGTCAAATTCAGCAGGGTGTAGCCGTCCATCTGTTGGTCGTTGACCAAGGTGGAGAACGCTTTGCCCGTGTATTTGGCGGTCAGTTGACCGAACCAAGGACCTTCTTTGTAGCTCAAAGCCATGGCCGCCATCCACTTGGGGGTGTCGGGCATGCTCTTGCCTGCGGTGGCTTCGGTCAAAGTAGAGGACAACTTCAGGTCTTGCTTCATCATGCTTTCGGTGTAAGTCATGGAGCCGTACAAGGAGAAGTTTTTGTTCAGCTTCTGACCGGCTTCCAGCTCGATACCTTTGAGGGTGACATCGCCCACGTTGTAATCCACAGTCAACGCGGTGGCAGGGTCAAATGCTTGTGCAATGCGGTTCTTGTAGTTGACCAAAAACACCGAGCCCGACAGGGTTGAGCTGTCGGTTTGCACCCGGTAACCCAAGTCCATGTTGGTGGAGGTTTCCATGCCGACTGCAGGGTTGCGCAGGGTGGCGCCGGTCAAGACGCCATTGACCACGGTGCCGCCTTGCAGCAGGTTCTGGAAGCTGAAATTGCCTGGGGCCTTGAAGTTTTCTGCCACGTTGAAGAACACTGAATTCTGGGTGTCCAGGTTGTACTTCACGCCAGCGCTGGGCAAGAACTTGCTGTAGCTGCGTTTGATGTTGTAGTCGGCATCTGAACGGCCGGTTGCAGAAGTGGATTGCGCGTTCGCATAGTTGGTGAAGTCCCGGTCGATCGTGGAATTGCGGCCACCGATTTGCAACATCAACTTGTCGTTCATCAAAGCAACCGTGTCTTGGGCATACACAGAACTGCCGGTGCTGATGGTCTTCCAGTCACGGGCTTGGTAGGCCTGACCGTCAGGGCGCTGCAAGAAGGCCGACGGATTGTCCAGCCAGGTGTTGGACGAATTGCCATTGTTGTCAAAAGCCACGCGAGGGCCGGTTTGACGGTGGTTGGCCCGCTCATACCAGTAACCTGCATTGATCGTGTGGTTGTTCACGCGGTAATTGGCCTTGAAGGTCACACCGGGGCGGTTGGTTTCAGTCACGCTGCTGCCGTAAGCCAAGACTTTGTCTAAAGTGTCGCCGTCGCCGTTGAGGTCTTTCAAGCGGGTGACGTTGGTGCCAGTGCCGCCTTCGGTCAACTGCTGAATCTGACCGCCACCGGTGCCAAAGCCATACCAGTAGTAGGGCTCAGCGCTCAGGGTCAGGTCTTTGTTGACCTTGAATTCCGCTTTGCTGGTGAACAGGTAGTTGCGGAAGGGGTTGATGTTGAATTTGTAATAACCATCGGCTGGCACAGTTTCGGTTTGCGCTGTACCCGCGACAGCAGTCAGGTGTTGCGGCACCACGGTGCTGAAGTCAAAGTTGCGACCGAATTGGGCAATCTGGGGGTTGGTCAATGCTCGGATGTTGTTGTTCATCGCATCGTTGTAGAGCATGCTGGCGCTCAAAAACACGTCGGCATTGGGGCGTACTTCTATGCCTACGTCGATGTGGCTGCGGTCCGCGCCGCCTGCGCCCTTGAATTTGTCGGCGGTGGCCTTGGAGTAAGAAATGAAGGCTTTCGCATCACTGGAGCCGAACTTACCGGTGTCCAAGCGCACAGAGGAACGGCGGTAATTGAGCTGCCCGAAGGATTGCGATGCACGCATACCGAAAGTATCTGACGGGGAGCAAGAGACCATGCCAATGTTGCCACCCGAAGCCCCCACGTGCGGTGCATCGGTGTCGGTGGAGCCTTGCGTGACGAAGACTTCACACAGGTTGTCGGTGTCTGTGTACTCTTGTGGGTAGACAGCAAAATTACCCGAGTCGTTGACGGGTGCGCCATTGATGGTCATGCCCAATTGGTCACCGGCAAAACCACGCATGCGGATACCACCACCAAACAGGCCCGTGGCGTCGTAGCTGAAGGTGTTGACGCCTGGCAAGACGTCAATGATCTGGAAAGCATTGGCCGTAGGGTTGAGTTTTTCCATGTACTGGCGGTTCACCGAACTGCGGGCTTTGGGTGTTTCTTCTTGGGTGATCATGCCGGTGTCGGTGCCGCCGGGTTGGCCTTCGACGTTGATACGGCCGACATCGGTCGACTGTTGAGCCATCAGCATGGGCGCAGCGAAGGCCATGCTGATCAAGAGAGCCAAACGTTGGGGTTTGAAGCGTTTCATAAAAAACCTCGGTTGAAGTGGAGTTGCAGAAAAAAAATCAATTGAGCGGGACAAAGTCCAGCGTCACAGTGAATCGGTGTTGGGCTTGACCGGGCCAGCTGCCCTCGGGCCAAGCGGTGTAGCTGGTGCGGCGAACAGTCGACAAGGCGGCGTTGTCCAGCAGGATGGAATTGCTGGTGTCTTCAATGCCCGCTTCTTGCAAATTGCCGTTGCGGTTCAGGACAAACCACACCACGGCTTTGCCAGTAGGGCGCTGCAAACTGGCTTCGCGCCCGGTGGGGTAGCGCTTGGTGGCATTGAGCAAGCTGCGGACGCTGACCACGTAAGCGTTTTCAACGGCTGCGCTCGAAGGTGGGGGCGGTGGCGGCTTGGCGGGTTCGGCCACGGCTTGAGACACTGCGGGCGCCGCTTGAGCCGACCTGGTGATCTCGGCCTTGGCGGGTTCGCTGGGTGCCGCTGGTGTGGGCGGCGTGGTGGCGGGTGCTGCAGGCGATGGCGCCGCGGATATCGGGGGGGGGTTGGACAGAACCGGCGGGGGCTTGCTCGGCGTCAGCACCGGCTTGGGGGGCTGAACCGGCGGGGGCGTCAAAGGGGGCGTTGAAGGGGGCTGCATCAGTGGCCTGACCGGTTCCGGCGTCAACAAGCTGAGCTCCATCGGCTCTTCAGGCAGACTGCGCTGCACGGGCAAGATGGATTGCGTCATGAGCCAGACCGCACCCAGCATGCACAGCGACACCAGGCTGGAGACGTTGTGCCGTTGGTCATTGAGCCGATCCACCCACATCATTTGCGCTCGCGGGCGGCCAAAGCGAGTTTGCCCAAGCCAGCGGCCTTGATGGCGTCCATCACGTCAACCAAGGTCTGAACTTCAGCGCCTTTGTCACTGTTCACAACGACAGCTATTTGCTCTGACGCACTGGCTTTGGCTTTGATGGCGCTGACCAAGCGCTCGAGCTCGACGGTTTGACCGTCCACTTGAATCGAGCCTTCACGTCCTAAAGTGACCACCACTTGCTTGTCGGGGGTCTTGAGGTTTTGCGCTTGGGACGAGTTGGGTTGTTGGGTTTTGATGCCCAGGGCGGGGATCACGTTGACACTGATCAGTACAAAAAAAACCAGCAAAAACATCATCACATCGATCATCGGAATGATTTCGATGCGTGCTTTTTTTCGAGGACTCTGCTGCCACTGTCGCATGGGTTAAATACCGTTGGATTAACCTGACAAATTTATGTTTTTCCAGTGACACTGTCATGAATAACACGGTTTCCATGCTTATTGTTGCGCTGCAGCAACCATGCTTATTTCAAATTCAAGCGCGAATTAATACAGGCGTATGCGGTCTGTAGGAGGCGGCATGAGGCCCGGATTTTTGGCCAGGTAGTCGGTCAAGGCATCCACATCCAGATCGCCGCCCACCACATCGGTGCCGCGGTTAAAGACGGAAAAAGCATCGCCCCCTGTGGCCAGGAAACTGTTCATGGTCACGCGGTAAAGTGCGTTGGGCTTTAAGCTGTCGCCTTGGATGTGAATGTTTGAAACCCGTTGTCCGACGGGTTGTTTCAAATCCACTTGGTAAGTCAGTTGTGCCGAAGGGTAAAGCACCCTGGGCCGTTCTTGCCGGTACTGCGATTCAAGCAGTTCTTGGACCAGCAGGCCGGTGAAGGTTTTCACGTTGAGCGTGTTGCCAAACGGCTGGATACTGAACAGTTGTCCGTAGTTCACCGCGCCACCGCCAGGGGGCAAGATCAAATCGGCCCGGACACCGCCGGGGTTCATCAACGCAAAATCCGAACCGCCTTTGTCCGCTGGGGCGGTGGCTGCCCATTGCGCATCGGCAATCAAATTGCCCAGTGCCGTCTCACCCGATGGGGTGCCTGCACGGGTGATCGATTGGGGCAAGCGGCTGATCTGCCTGGCGGCTTGCTCGGCCGAGGCGGCCTTGTAAGTCGCCACGATCCGCGCAACTTCGGGGTGGGGTGTGAATTGAGGCAAGCCGGACGTGGTGGCGATGCGCATGCCGGCTGCATTGGTGAAGGCTTCACTTTGGATGATCAGGTTGTGCGCCGATTTGCGGGTCACTTTGCGCTGCAGCGCATCGACTTCCAGTTCAATGTGGGTGAGCAGCGTGCCGTATTGCCCAGCGCTGGTCAGTAAAAAGGGTTTGGCCGGATTGAACTTTTGGTAGTCGCAGGCGTAAGCCCGGTGGGTGTGGCCTGAGACGACCACATCGAATGCAGGATCCAATTGGTTCAGGATGGGCATGATGTCGCCGGTCAGACCCGGGCAGGCCGGGTCGTTGGGTCCGCCTTGCACCGCACCACCCTCATGGATGACCAAGACCAGAGCAGAGACACCTTGTGCTTTCAAGAGGGGAACCAAGGCATTCGCGGTCTGCGCTTCCGATTCAAAGCGCAGGCCTTTGACGCCCGAGGGCGTGACAATCAGCGGTGTGCCTTGAAGGGTCATGCCCACAAAGCCGACCTTGACCTCGTGCCCGCCTTGTTGGAAGACCTTGATGCCATAAGCTGGAAACAAGGTGTGGCCGTTTTCTTTTTTGACATTGGCCGCCAAAGATTCAAAATTGGCACCGGGAAAGGCGGCATTGACCAAGCACGGCTTGAGCCGGGTCAATTGCATGCAACCGCCTTGGCGCATCCGTTCGAGCTCGGCGACGCCCTTGTCAAACTCGTGGTTGCCCACCGCATTGAAATCAATACCCATGGCATTGACCGCTTCAATGGTGGGCTCATCCAGGAACAGTGCGGAGATCAAAGGCGTCGCGCCAATCATGTCGCCAGCCGACACCACCGCATGCAAGGGGTTTTGGGCTTTGAGTTGTTGAATGGCGGATGCCATGTAAGCGATCCCGCCCGCAGGCACGGCGGTGGGCACCTGATGGACCTGTTCACGAATGCTGAGCATGGGCGGCTCGAGGTTGCCGTGCAAATCATTGAAGGCCAGCACGCTGATGCGCAGAACCGGATCCGATGCCACAGGATGGAGCTGCGCGCAACCGAGCAGGGCCATGGCGGTTACCGAGCCGATGGAAAATCGGAACCATTTTTGGGCCAAGTGCAAAGTCATGGCCGTTTTTCCAGGAGCGCTTGCCCCATTTGAATCCGTTGACCCGTTTCAATGCCCTCGACCAGCTGGAAGCCCGCAGGCACAAACACCAAAATGGTAGAGCCGTGTTGGAACCAGCCCATCTCTTGGCCTTGGGTCACCGGAACTTGGCAAGGGATTTCATCGGGGCCGGTGTAGTCCAGGTGCAAAAGCAAATTCACAGCATGCAAGCGCAGGCTGGCCACCAAAATGGCTGCGACCGGCACGATCACGAGGGGCGTGCCATCTTGCAGGCGCAATGTGAGGACGGCACGTTCGTTTTTGCAAAACAAGCGCTCGACCCTTTTGAGGGCAATCGGGTTGACGTTCCAGGTGTCTCCGGCAATGTGCGTGACATGTTCCAGCGTGGCATTGGCCGGGGCATGAAAGCGGTGGTACATGCTCGAGGTCAAGCGCAGGGTGACATAGCTGCCATTTTCCAGTGCGCTCACCAGCGCATCGGTTCGGGGTGTCAAGCCCATCAGGCTGCCCAGTGAGTATGGAAATCCTTTGGCTTGAATGACTTGCGAAGCCTCGATGCGGCCCCAGGCTCCCACGATGGCATCGCAGGGGCTGCTCAAGATGCCCTCGCGCGTGTCAATGGTGCGGGCGCCGGGTTTGAGCTCTCGGGTAAAGCAGTCGTGCATGCTTTCGAAATGCGATTTCTTCGCTTCACTCAAGTCCAAATCGGAAAACAATTTCCAGATACCGATCGATGCATCCCTGATCCAGGGATTTTTGATCTGACTCCACCAGCCCATGAACCGTGTCAAGGTCATCCTGGGGATGCGATTGGTCAGCAAAAAATTCAAATCTTCTTGGGCGGTCAGTCGTTGAATGAAATTCTTGATATTCATTGTTTTGTCATGATAATTTAATAAAACAAGGGTCTCTTTACTTCTGATTGACCCCAACGTGTCTGCCCAACTCGTCTTGTCTCTGAGCGCCCTCGCTTTGGCACTTCCTTTTGCCAAAAAACGTTTGGACTTGTCTTTTGCAAAGCATCCATCACTGACAGGCCACTCCCGAATGGCCAAGCGTGTGGTGTCTTGGTTGCCTGGCTATGCATTCGACGACAACCAATTTTTCAACTGCGATGGCGCGTCCAATGCAACTGCCCAACAGCGCCGCCAAGCCTTTGATGTGCTGGCACAAACGCTGCAGGACAGGCACCCCCAAAGCATTGCCATGACTGCGCAAGCCCGCGAGGGCATTGCAGACCTGCAATTCACAGGTGCGTACCGCGTTCCTTTTCAGTTCAGTCCCTTGGTACGCCAACATCTGAAAGTTGGTGCCTTTATACAGTCTGCGGATGGCGTCTTTGTGACAGATTTGGATGGCCAGCGTTTTTACGATTTAACAGGCTCTTATGGCGTGAATGTGTTCGGCGCCGATTTTTACAAAGACTGCATGCGCGAAGGCTCTGCCAAAGTCGACGCAGTGGGGGCCACCTTGGGCGCCTACCACCCCTGTGTTGAGACCAATGTCGCCAAACTCAAGGCCATTTCGGGTCTGGACGAGGTCTCCTTCCATATGTCAGGCACCGAAGCGGTGATGCAAGCCGTGCGTTTGGCCAGGTACCACACACGCAAGAAAAATTTAGTGCGCTTTTGCGGTGCTTACCATGGTTGGTGGGAGGATGTTCAACCCGGGCCCGGCAACCCCATGCCGCCGCGCGAAACCTACACTCTGCGGGACATGCACGAGCGCAGTCTTCATGTGCTGCGCACCCGCAAAGACATCGCCTGCGTGTTAATCAACCCCTTGCAAGCGCTGTACTTGAATCAGGGGGCGCCAGGCGACTCCTCCTTGGTGGACAGCAGCAGGTCACCTGCGTACGACCGCGCAGCCTACACCGCATGGCTGAAAGACTTGCGGCAAGTCTGCACCGAGCGCGGCATTGTGTTGATTTTTGACGAGGTGTTCTTGGGCTTTAGATTGGCTAAAGGCGGCGCGCAGGCTTATTTTGGTGTGCAGGCCGATATGGTCACCTATGGCAAAACTTTGGGTGGCGGCTTTCCCGTGGGCGTGGTGTGTGGTCGCGCCGATTTGATGAAACGGTTTCGTGCCGAGCGTCCCGCTGACATTTGCTTTGCCCGCGGCACATTCAATGCACACCCGCATGTGATGGGTGCCATGTCCGTCTTTTTGGAGAAAATTGACACACCTGAAATCAATGCCATCTACCAAGACTTGGACGCCTGCTGGGACGACCGACGCGCACTGTTCAATGCGACCATGGAGCAGCATCAATTGCCATTGCGTGCGGCCAATATGTCGAGTGTCTGGAGTTTGTATTACACGGAGCCCAGCCGTTACAACTGGATGTTGCAATACTACTTGCGCGCCCATGGGCTGGGATTGAGCTGGGTGGGGACAGGGCGCTTGATCTTCAGCTTGAACTACAGTGATTCGGATTTTCAAGCGGTGCTCGACCGCTTTGTCGCCGCTGGCAAGGACATGCACGCTGGGGCCTGGTGGCAGCCGGGTTTGGTGCCTAGCAACAAGTCGATTCGCAGACGCATTCTCAAGGAGATGTGGGCCTAAGTCCAAAAAAATATGCACCCTCGGGTGCATATTTTGTGTGAGCGCAGAAAGCTGTATCAGTGGTACATCTGCTTGGGGTTGTTGTCGATCAACTCACCGCGCATCAAGTACAAAGGCGCTTTGTGATACAAAATTATATCGTGGAAGGGGTCGGTCAAAATTTTGGTCATCCAAACCAAGCCGGTTTGAATGTCTTTGATGAAAAACAAATGAATGGTTCTGAACAGCAAACCCGCAACGCCCAGCATCAGCCATGCAGCGCCGATTTGGCGGGTCAATTCTGTCCAAGTTTCCCACGTGTCGATCAAGCCAAACAAACCGGGTTGGGCATACAAGGCCAATGGCATGGCCGCCCAAATACTCAGTAAAACAACTTTGCGACTCAAGTTGTAACCCACTTTGATTTCTTCTTTGTGTTCTTGTGAAGCTTGGTTGACTTCGTCGTATCCCAAAGGCTCAAAAAAGAAATGACCCGATTGGCGAGTGGTCATCGAGATCAGCCAAGCGATCAGTGCAGAGATCACGGGATCAATGAACAACATGACGTAGGCGACCACAAAGCTGATGGCGCTGATGAAATGCAAGCTTTGATTGATGCGGCTGTGGTGGTAGTAGCGATGGTCGTCAAAGCGCTGGGTTCTTAAGGCTTCAAAAAAATTACGCATGGGGATCCTCATAGGTCGATGGGCATCAAATGAAAGGGATGCAAATGGAGTTGCATGGGCTTATGTTGAAGAAGTTTGATGAAAATTAGGTGACAACAAGTTGGTGTCATGAAAATTTCATGGAATTTTCAAGCGGCATCTTCAATCTGTCACACAACTGTTATCGAAACCATTGAATATGGCTCAATGGACACCAATGTCGAAAACCCCATCGTCGTCGAAGATTTTCCAGCCTTTAGGCCCTCTTTGCGCATAGCCGTTGTCACTGAAACTTGGCCGCCTGAAGTCAATGGTGTTGCAGTCACCCTCGCCAAGTTGGTGCAGGGTTTGTGCCGCAGGAACCATGATGTCCAATTGGTTCGTCCTAAGCAAGTAAAAAATGAAATTCCCCTGCAAAATTTAGGTTTTGAAGAGGTCCTGATGCGGGGCATGCCGATTCCTCGCTACCCGGAGTTGAAGCTGGGTTTGCCCAGCAAAAAGAATTTGGTCAAAGCTTGGACCTTGCGACGTCCGGACGTGGTCCATATCGCCACAGAAGGCCCTTTGGGCTGGTCTGCCTTGCAGGCTGCAAAGGTTTTGAAGTTGCCGGTGACTTCGGATTTCAGGACTAACTTTCACAGCTACAGCCAGCACTATGGCGTGGGCTGGTTGCGCAAACCCATCGTGGCATATTTACGTAAATTTCACAACGCCACCGCATGCACCATGGTGCCCACCCAGGCTTTGAAAAATGAATTGGCACAGCATGGATTTTTGAATTTGAAAGTCGTGGCCAGAGGCGTGGATACGGCGTTGTTCAACCCTTCACGGCGCAGTCCTGCGCTGCGTGCCCAATGGCAAGCGGATGCCCAAACGGTGGTGCTGCTCTCGGTCGGCAGGCTGGCGCTGGAAAAGAATTTGGGCCAGGTCATGGCCAGCTATGAGTCGCTTCAAAGCGCTGGCGCGAAAGTCAAGTTGGTGTTGGTGGGAGACGGCCCCATGCGCGAGACCATCGCGCAGCGTTGCCCTGATGCAATCTTTGCGGGGATGCTGTCGCACGACACATTGGCGACCTACTATGCCAGTGCGGACTTGTTTTTGTTTCCCAGTTTGACTGAGACGTTTGGTAATGTCACTGTGGAGGCCTTGGCCAGTGGTTTACCTGTATTGGCGTTTGATTGTGCGGCTGCAACCGATTGGGTCAAACAAGGCGTCAATGGTTGGTTGGTGGCCGAGTCTGAGCCCGAGGCCTATGTGTCCACCGCCTTGAAAGTGGCCATGAATCCCGAGTTGTTGACCCAAGTGGCGGGCACGACCAGATCACAGGTCAGTCAATTGGATTGGGATCAAATTTCGCAGCAGGTGGAAGATGTTTTCACGCAAGCCATCCAAGGCTTTGATCTGCCCACCTCCCGGTTGCGCCAATTGCTGGTGAAAATCAAGCCCTGATGTGTTGGCGATGGACCCATACCAAGCGGGCCATGCCCAGGGCCATCGCCAAGCCCAAAAGGCTCATGACACCATTCAAAGGCAGTTGCAGGGCCAGCAGCAAACTGTAGACCCCCAGCATGACCAACACGCTGGCGTTTTCATTGAAGCCTTGCACCGCGATGGAGCGACCCGCAGTCAAGAGCTCAAAACCGCGGTGCTGCAACAGCGCGTTCATGGGGACCATCAATACGCCGCCTGCAAAACCAATGCACAACATCAGGGGTATGGCGACAGACAGAGAGTGCGAAAAAGCAATCGCAGGCAGCAGCAGCCCCAGCACCACACCCAGTGGCAAGACCTTGTGCGCAAACTTCAATTGAATCCAAAAGCCGGCCACGGCTGCACCGGCGATCACGCCAAAGGCGACAACAGCTTGCAAGTAAGCGCCTTGTTCCAAAGGCAAATTCAAAGTTTCTTGCGCCCAAAGTAAAACCGCAAATTGAATGACAGCGCCGACCCCCCAAAACAAGGTCGTCACGGACAAAGACAATCGGCCGATACGGTCTTGCCAAAGGATGCGGTTGCTGTCGACAAAGTCACGCAGCAAGGCCAAGGGCATCAAACTGCGCTGGGGGTATTTGGCGTGACTTGGCGCAATCCCCAAGTTCAAAAGCCCTGCCGCTGCGTAGATGGCCATCAGCGTGAACAAAGGGCCGGCCAATTGTGTTTTCAATGAAATGTGCAGCCCTTGGACGATCGTTTCATTGAGAAATGCCATCTCAGTCAAGGTTTTGAGGTGGAGCAGAACCCCGCCTACCGCGGTCCCCAGAATCACGGCCAAAACCACGGTCACTTCCAGCCAACCGTTGGCTTTGACCAATTGGTGTTGCGTGACCGTTTCTGTGACCAGTCCATATTTGGCAGGTGCATAAGCCGAAGCGGCCAGACCGACCAAAGCGAATGCCAGCACAGGATGAAGCCCCGAAAAGAAAAACCCCACCGCCACAAGTTTGAGCCCATTCATGGCGGCCATCAGCTTGGATTTGGACACGGCATCGGCCAGGGGGCCTAAAACAGGTGCCAAAAATACATAGGACAGGGTGAAGGCAAATTTCAACAAGGGAGCCCACCAGCCTGCATAGCCTTGTTCGTTCAAAAAGGCAATGCCCAAAATCAACAAGGCGTTGTCGGCCAATCCTGAGGCGAATTGCGCGCCGATCAGGTAGAAAAACCCTTTGGGCATGCTGTTAAAAGATGGGTGCGCGGGACGTTTCTGGCGCAAAACCCGCTTCATCGAGCATGTGCAGCGCCAAGCCATTTCGCCTGCCGATGCCTTGGTACGCGAACCCCATGTTTTCCAGAAGCTGGGGGTCATACAGGTTGCGCCCGTCTAATATCAACGGCCGTTGCATCTGGGCCATGAGCGCCGAAAAGTCAGGGTGGTGGAATGTCTTCCACTCGGTCACGATCAACAATGCGTGCGCTTGGTCCGTGGCCTGCATGGCCGAGTCCACGATCTGCAGACGTGCCAAAGCTTCGGGGTGGTCCTGCAGATCTTGGTTCAGCGCTTGAGTGGCTTCATGGGATGCGACCGGGTCAAAAGCGCTGATGTGCGCACCTCTCAAAAGCAAATCTTTGATGATCACTCGACTTGGCGCTTCGCGCATATCGTCTGTGTTCGGTTTGAAAGCAAGTCCCCAAATGGCGAACTTCAGACCCGTCAGATCATTGCCAAAGTACTGCAAAGTGCGGTGCAGCAAGACGGTTTTTTGGGCTTCGTTGACTTGTTCAACAGCGGCGACGACTTGCATTTGACTGCCGCAGTCCAAGGCCGTTTGAATCAGGGCGCGCGTGTCTTTGGGAAAACAGCTGCCGCCATAGCCCGTGCCCGCATACAAAAAGCCATGGCCAATCCGCTGGTCTGCGCCAATGCCCCTGCGGACGCAATCGACATCGGCACCTAACATATCCGAGAGGTTAGCGATTTCATTCATGAATGAAATGCGCGTGGCCAACATGGCGTTGGCGGCATATTTGGTCAATTCCGCACTGCGAACATCCATCCACAAGGTCCGTGCGTGGTGCCTGTTGAAGCTGGCATACAGCTGTTCCAGCTTTTGATGCACCGGGATGTAGTTTTCGCCCGAATCCAAACCGATGACGATGCGGTCGGGGCGCATGAAGTCGTCGATCGCGGCGCCTTCTTTCAAGAACTCGGGGTTGGAAATGACTTCGAACAAATTGTCTTCGATTCCGCGCTTGTCCAACTCTTTTTGAATGGCTTCATGGACCCGGTAAGCCGTCCCCACGGGTACTGTGGACTTGTTGACCACCACTTTGAAGTTTTTCAGGTGACGGCCAATTTGTCCTGCTACGGCCAAGACATGCTGGAGATCAGCCGATCCGTCTTCTTGTGAGGGTGTTCCCACCGCAATGAACACAATTTCTGCGTGGTCGACCGCTTCAGCCATCTCGCATGTGAAATGAATGCGGCCTTCGGCGCGGTTGCGCGCCACCATTTCTTTCAACCCAGGCTCAAAAATGGGGATGCCAGCCGCATTGAGCAGTGCAATTTTTTCGGGGTTGTTGTCAACACAAAGGACCTGGTTGCCCAATTCAGCTAAACAAGCACCTGTAACAAGTCCGACATAACCTGCGCCTACGACCGTAATTTTCATCTGTTACCTCTTGGATAACTTATTGTGTAAATTAAGCGTGACTTTTCGGTGAATATTGGGTTAAATTTTCATGACTTTATCTGCGGTTTGACACCCTGCTGTTTGATTGTTTTCGCAGCGCGCATCGTCAAACCCCAGAACAAAACCATCACAACGCCCAATGCTGCAGAGGATGCCACCCAAAAGCTGCTGGCAAGCGGCATGGCGGGCCAGGATACGATGCCTTTGTAAGCCCACAGATAACCTCCACCCAGTCCGATGCCCCAGAGCATGACACTGTAAATGAGCAGGGGGATCAGGGTGATTCGAAAGCAACGCAGCAAGAAAGCGCAAACGGTTTGAATGGCGTCGAAAAAATGGTAAAGAGCCACCCAGCCCAACAGCCCGATGGCGACGAAAGCCACGTCGGCGTCATGGGTGAAAGCTGTGACAAGCGCTTCTTTACCGAGCCACAAACTTGTGCAGCAAAACACAGCAGTGGCCGCGCTCAGACCGAGTCCATGGGTCAGGGTTCGGTGAACGCTGTCAGGCTGATTGGCCCCGAGCCAAAACCCCACCCGCGAACTGGTGGCAATCCCCAGGGCCAACGGAATCATGTACAACACGCCGGCAGCCGTGGCCGCTATCTGATGGCCGGCAGAAGCGGCAACACCCATGCGTGCGATGAACAAGGCCATCAGGGTAAATGAAGTGATTTCAACCATGATGGACAGGCCAGCGGGCAAGCCTTGCTGCAAAAATTTCCACAAGACCCCGAGGTCCATTCGCTCCATGGGCAGCCACAGTTTGTACATGCGGTAAACATCTTGCGTTCGCACAAGGTAAAGGCCCATGGACAGCATCAGGCAATTGACAATGAGGGTGGCCACAGCGCAGCCTACAGCCCCTTGTGCAGGCATGCCCATGACGCCAAATGTCAGTCCCATTGACAAAGGGATCTTGACACCGAGCGCGCCAATTTGAAGCCAAGTGACCAAGCGTGGCATGCCCAGGCTTTGGTTCAAGGTGCTGAACATGCGGAAAAGCAAGGAGGGAGCCAGAGCCCAGGCCAGCACCCGCAAATACCGGCGAATTTCGTCTTGCAAAATGTCAGGCACTTGTGTCCATTCCAACCAAGGGTCGGGAAAAAGCAGCGCCAGCACACCCAGTGCTATTGCTGCGGTGCACAGGTACAAGGCTTGTCGGACAGAGCGTCCGACCTCGGCAAATTGCCCTGCCCCTCGCAATTGGGCCCAGATCGGCAGCAGTGCTTGCATCATGCCGTTCAGGGCCACATAAATGCTGACGTAAATCGACGAGCCGATGGACAGGGCGGCCAAGGAGGCTTGCGAGTAATGGCCTGCAATCAAGGTGTCGGCCACGCTGAAAGCCATGATCGCCATTTGCCCGGCCAGTACGGTGCCAGCGTGTTGCAGGATGACCCGCGTTTCAGAAGGGGTGCTCAAGGATTCACACGTTCAAAAACAACGATGGCTTCGCCGTCGTCCGAAGGTCGGAAAATCGTTTCCCGGTGCCGCCAAGTTTGCAAAGAGACATCCACTTCTTCCAGCGTCAAATGGTCCGCAATCAACCACGGGCAGGCCTGGGCATGGGGCTCGCCGAGTGGGACCATGCGATAGCCTCCGTGGTAAGCCAACGCGGTAATTTGCGACAGGGCCAGGCCCTGGGTGTTCACACAGTCTGAGGGCCTTATCAAGGCGCTGACTTTTGCAACCAAAGGTGCATACCCACGCCCATAGTCAAGCAATGGCAACCACAAGGTCATCAGCAAAAGCCAACACAACGCTGCGCCGCTCGCAGGCAGCACCAGGCTTTTCCAGATGGCTGCCCTGTGTCTGCCCGCGCGCCATTTCACCAGAGTCATCCATGCGATGGTGGCCACAGCAGCGATGCCAAAAACGGGTGCTGAAAAACTGAAGCTAAAGCCTGGCGCGAGCCGGGCCACATTGACTGCAGGTTGTGCAGGCCATCCGGTTTGCATGGACAGCCAAACCACCCAAATCGTCAAGGCACAGACGCTGAAGAAAACCAGGGTGAACCAATCCACCAGCGCGCTCACACTGCGCTCCAAAGTGGGCAATGCAAATGCAGCCAACGTGGCAATGGCGGGTATCGACAACAACAACACCCTGTCACTTAAACCGGTCCCCAGTGTGCTGAACAAGGTCACGGCTAAAAACCAAAGTGGCAAAGCCAAGTGGGGATGCTTCCAGACTTGGCCCAGTTGCAGGCGCCAACGCCAAAGCGTCCACATCGCCAGCGGCCATGCCGGCCACAAGAACCAGACCAACAGTTGGACCATGGGCTGGATGTGGCCAAGCGTCAGGCCTTGCAATCGCCAGCGCCAAAGATCCAGCCAAGAGGCCAGTTGGGCTGTGGCCAGGCAAATGACCAAGATCAAACCTACATCCAGCATCCTGACCCGCATGTTGCGCCGCTCTTGAAAAGCCATGACCAGCGCGCCACCTGTGCCCAAAAACAAGGCCGTGGATGGCGCACCCGACAAGGCCAGACCGGGTAAGGCCAGAGCGATGGCGGCCAAGGCCAGGCGCCTGTGTACAGTTAAATTGGCCAAGCCAAAGAAAAGCGCAGCAGTGAAACTCAGTTGCGCCACAGCGGGTGTGGTTTCATGCGCCAAGCGAGCCAATCCCAAGCAGGCGATCAAGGCCAGCAGGCCCCCATCGGCCAAGGCGCGGGCATAGTCAACAGGCTGGGCCTCGCCGCCAAAAGCAAATGCAATCGGTTGTGCGCTGGGGTTGCGTGCCAAGGCATAGACCGCATACCAGAGGGCGGTCATGGTCATGATCAGCAGCAAACCAAAGGGCAGGCGAACGGCAGCATCGGGCATCAACCAAGACGGCGCGTATTGGATTGCCCAAGCGCCTAGCCAGTAAGGCAGGATGGCCGCGCCGGGATCGGGCTGCCCCAGCAGCAGAGGTTGAAGCCAAGAAGAGGGATGGCCATCGACCTTGTTGGCCAGTGAAAACATGAAGCCAAAGGCCGTGATGTCCTCACGTTTCCAGGGGTCTCGCCCCACCAGTCCAGGCAGCAAATAAGCCAGGCAAAACAGCAGCAAAGCGATCCGTGGAAGTCGGCGAACGGCGTTTTGGGTAACGATGGCGGGACTGGGATGGTTCACAGGTGAAAGATATCACGCACTGCGGCGGATTAAAAAAGCAACAACCAAAGAAAAAGGCAGTTCGGTTATCCGAACTGCCTTTGAATCGAAGCTGAAGGGCTTATTTGGTCATTGTGGTCTTGCCAAAGCGGTTACGGAAGCGTTCGACGCGACCGCCCAAAGTGTCCACGGATTTTTGCGTACCGGTGTAGAAAGGGTGCGATTCACTGGTGGTGTCCAGCTTGTACCAAGGCAGCTCGCGGCCGTCTTCCATCTTGATCATTTCTTTGGTGTTGGCGCAAGAGCGTGTCACAAATTTGAAACCATTGGACATGTCTTGAAAGCACACGTCGCGGTAATTGGGGTGAATGCCGTCTTTCATTTGTATTTCCTTTTCAGTTGCGATAGCCGCTCCGGACCACCCGGGTACTTTTCGCGATAGCCTCAGATTATAGATCGAAAATCAACCGCCTCGGCGCATCATGTCAAAGAACTCGGCATTGCCTTTGGTGGCTTTCATGCTCTTTAAAACCATTTCCATGGCTTCGATTTCGTCCATGTTGTACATGAACTGGCGCAAGATGCGGGTTTTTTGCAAAACTTCGGGCTGCAACAGCAGTTCCTCGCGGCGTGTGCCACTGCGGTTGAGGTTGATTGCCGGGAACACGCGTTTTTCGTAGAGGCGGCGTTCCAGATGGATTTCGCAGTTACCGGTGCCTTTGAATTCTTCAAAAATCACCTCGTCCATGCGGCTGCCCGTATCGACCAAGGCGGTCGCGATGATGGTCAGCGAGCCGCCTTCCTCCACGTTGCGGGCGGCACCGAAAAAGCGTTTGGGCCGCTGCAGGGCGTTGGAGTCGACGCCGCCGGACAAGACTTTCCCGGAAGAGGGCACGACGTTGTTGTAAGCACGTGCCAAGCGGGTGATCGAGTCGAGCAAAATCACCACGTCTTTTTTGAGTTCGACCAAACGTTTGGCGCGTTCAATCACCATTTCAGCGACGTGCACATGGCGGGCGGCCGGTTCATCAAATGTGGATGCAATCACTTCGCCGCGCACGGTGCGTTGCATCTCGGTCACTTCTTCGGGGCGCTCATCGACCAACAAGACCATCAGGTGGACATCGGGGTAGTTGGCCGTAATGGCATGGGCAATGTGCTGCATCATCACGGTTTTGCCGGACTTGGGCTGCGCCACGATCAGCGCGCGCTGGCCTTTGCCTATCGGGGCAATGATGTCGATCACACGGCTGGTGATGTTTTCTTCCCCTTTGATGTCACGCTCCAAACGCATCTGCTCTTTGGGGAACAGGGGGGTCAAGTTCTCAAACATCACTTTGTGTTTGTTGTTCTCGGGCAGATCGCCATTGACTTGGTCGAGCTTGGTCAAAGCAAAGTAACGCTCGCCGTCTTTGGGGATTCGCACTTCGCCTTCGATCATGTCGCCGGTGTGCAGATTGAAGCGTCGCACTTGGCTCGGGCTGATGTAGATGTCGTCGGTGCTGGCGGTGTAACTGGTGTCGGGGCTGCGCAAAAAGCCAAAGCCGTCGGGCAGGATTTCCAGTACGCCATCTGCAAAAACCTGCTCACCAGCACGGGCGCGTTTTTTGATGATGGCAAACATCAACTCTTGCTTGCGCATGCGACCTGTGTTTTCGATCTCTAGCGAATCGGCCTGTTTGAGGACTTCAGACACGTGCAGTGCCTTGAGTTCGTTTAAGTGCATGGAATTACCTGCGTGAAGCCAGTTCATTAGTGAACTGACATTGAAAATCTGGGGGTGGAATTCAGGGACCAAGAGTGTGAGCCGGATATGTGGAGGCTCTCAATGGCTCTTGGACAAACTAACAGCCGTCAGGTGTTTCCAAACGGTCAGGCTGGATTATGACAGCAAAAAAAGAGGAATGAACAAGGGGTGTTGAAGACGAGTCAAGAGAAAGCGTCAGGTCAGCGCCAGTTTGCTTGGGGAAACTGGCGCTCTGAAAGTTCTCAAGCGAGTTGCTGGTCAATGAAGGCTGTTAACTGTGATTTGCTCATGGCGCCCACTTTGGTGGCCGCAAGTTGTCCATTTTTGAAAACCATCAAAGTAGGGATGCCGCGGATACCGAATTTGGCGGGTATGTCGCGGTTTTCATCGACATTCATTTTGGTGATTTGCAACTTGCCTTCGTAACTGGTGGCAACTTCGTCCAAAATCGGGGCAATCATTTTGCAAGGACCGCACCATTCGGCCCAAAAATCGACCACAACAGGTTGGGTCGCTTGAAGGACATCGGCTTCAAATGAGGCATCGGTAATGTGTTTGATCAATTCGCTGGCCATGGCCTGTTCCTTGTGTAGTTGCGACGGTGAGACTTTTATGAAACTTTGGTGTATTTTGACAGAAACCCGTCTGCGGGGTCCAACCCGGTTTGTAACGGTTTGCAGACAGTGCAGACAGATCCTTTGAATCCGGCTTTGGCGCCTGGCGCCGTTCGGGACGTTGAAGTCGCTGTGATCGGTGGCGGTCCTTCGGGCCTGATGGCGGCTGAGGTGCTCTCGGCCCAAGGGATTTCGGTGCATCTGTTCGATGGCATGCCCTCCGTGGGGCGCAAATTTTTGTTGGCAGGTCGCGGTGGATTGAACCTGACCCACGCGGAGCCTTGGGATGCCTTTGTGGGGCGTTTTGGTGACCAGGCCGCTGCCGTAGGGGAATGGTTGAGCCATTTTGGCGCTGAACATGTGCGAACTTGGGCGCGAGGGCTGGGTGTGGAGACTTTTGTGGGCTCCAGTGGTCGCGTGTTTCCATCCGAGATGAAAGCGGCGCCTTTGCTGCGTGCTTGGTTGCATCGCTTGCGTCATGCCCAGATGCCCGTCCAGTTTCACATGCGCCATCGTTGGGTGGGATGGTCCGATGCCGGCTGGCTATTTGAGACACCTCAAGCGGGTGTGCAGGTCAGATCCAAAGCCGTTGTCTTGGCCTTGGGCGGCGGCAGTTGGTCTCGTCTGGGCTCTGATGGGGCCTGGGTCGCTGGCTTGCGAGAACGGGGTATTCAAGTGAAATCATTGCAGCCAGCCAATTGCGGCTTCGATGTGCTGGGGCGCAGCGGGCGGGGTTGGACAGATCATTTCAAGGACAAATTTCAAGGACAAGCCTTCAAAACCGTGGCTATTCGGTGGGTGGGTGAGGGGGGGCATTCGCATCACCGGCAAGGCGAGTTTGTGGCGACCAGCACGGGGGTGGAAGGCAGCTTGATTTACAGCGCTGCCAAAGATCTTCGCGAGGCAGTTTTGCGGGACGCACGAGCCCATTTTGAGTTGGATCTGTTGCCCCACAGAACCCTTGACTTTGTTCAAGCTGCGGTGGCGCACCCCAAGGGAGCCCGAAGTTTGTCTTCCCACCTCAAGAGCCGATTGGGATTGGAAGGGATCAAAATGGCGCTGCTTTACGAGTTGCTGGATGCCGCTCAGTTGCAAAATCCGCAAAGCTTGTCAAAGGCCATCAAATCACTGCCAGTGCATTTAGTGCGGCCACGCCCAATAGACGAAGTGATCAGCACCGCCGGTGGGGTGGCTTTATCAGCCATGGACGCTCACTTGATGCTGCACACCATGCCTGGTGTTTTTTGTGCAGGAGAGATGTTGGACTGGGAGGCCCCTACGGGGGGCTATTTGCTCACCGCCAGCTTGGCCAGTGGTTATCGGGCGGGTCATTCGGCGGCGCGATGGCTTCAGTTGCAAGAAACCAAAGGACTCGAATCGACGGTATGAGGTGACGAGCCTTGACCCCGGCACTGGCTCTACAGTTAGAGCTGCTTGGTTCCCCACCTGACTCGGTTGGCCGCTTTGCCATGCGGGAAGGCCCGTCGGGGTCTATTGTAGGGCAAGACATGGTGTGGGGTGGGCTGAAGCCGATAGAATCGAGCGAATGTCTTACCTCGTTTTGGCCCGAAAATACCGTCCGCGCAATTTCACCGAATTGGTGGGGCAAGAGCATGTTGTTCAGGCGCTCACCAATGCTTTGGTGCAGCAACGGTTGCATCACGCCTATCTGTTCACCGGTACACGGGGCGTGGGCAAAACAACGGTTTCGCGTATTTTGGCCAAATCGCTCAACTGCCAAGGCTCAGACGGGCAGGGGGGTATCACCGCCCAGCCTTGTGGCGTGTGCCAAGCCTGCCGCGACATTGATTCAGGCCGTTTTGTAGATTACACAGAGCTGGACGCCGCCTCCAACCGCGGGGTTGATGAAGTTCAAAGTTTGTTGGAGCAAGCGGTTTACAAGCCAGTGCAGGGGCGCTTTAAAGTCTTCATGATTGACGAAGTGCACATGCTGACGAACACCGCATTCAATGCGATGCTCAAAACCTTGGAAGAGCCGCCCGAGTATCTCAAGTTTGTGCTGGCAACCACCGATCCGCAAAAAGTGCCTGTCACAGTCCTCTCGCGCTGCTTGCAATTCAATTTGCGGCCCATGGCACCTGAGACTGTTTTTGAGCATTTGACCCGGGTGTTGACGCAAGAAAATTTACCCGCAGAGCCTTTGGCTTTGCGGATGCTGGCGCGCGCCGCGCGGGGCTCCATGCGAGACGCATTGAGCTTGACCGACCAGGCCATTGCTTTTGGCAACGGCCAATTGCAAGAAGCCACAGTGCGCCAAATGCTGGGCAGTGTGGACCGTGGGCAGGTGCTGAGCTTGATCGATGCACTGCAGCGTGCCGATGGGGCTGAAATCGTCTCTTTGATTGATGCTTTGCGCCTCCATGGCTTGTCTGCTGCATCCACGCTGGAAGACATGTCTTTGGTGCTCCAGCGCATGGCTGTGATTCAGGCTGTGCCCAATGCAACACAGGATGAGAGCGATCCGGATTCAGCGCAAATCACCCGCTTGGCCAAGGACATGGCCGCAGATGAAACGCAATTGCTGTACAGCCTGTGCTTGCACGGCCGCGGCGAACTGGGCCTGGCACCCGACGAGTACGTGGCCTTGACCATGATTTTGTTGCGCTTGCTGGCTTTCAAGCCTGGCGCCATGACCGACACGCCGGCTGAAAAAAAAAGTCCGCGAACAGCCCCCCCGTTAAAGCCTGAACCCCGGGTCCAACAGTCCGCAGTGCTTCCAGCCATTGCCCCTGTATCCCCTCGTCCGATCGTCCCGCAACCCAAGCTTCAGCCCGACGATGCAGCGCAAGGCCCGCCACCTTGGGTTGAACTCGAAGAAGAATCCGCTGTGGCAGAACTGCCCGGTGCGTCTGAAACACCCGCACCGCCCTTGCAAGTTCTGAAAGTACGCGAAAGCAGTGAGCCGTCAGAGCGCACGTCCCATCGCCGAGAAACGGTCAGATCACACGATCCGGTGGAGTGGATCCCAACGCCTGAAGGTGAGTTTTGGCATGCCGTGGTGAAGGATTTGGTCGACAAAGAGCTGATCAATGCCCTGGTTCGTGAATTGGCTTTGCAATCTCAACTGGTGGCCAAAAATGCGGACCGGTGGCACCTCAAGCTCGAACGCGAGTCACTGAACCAAGCCTGGGCGCGCGAAAGGCTGACGGTGGCACTGGCCACGCAAGGGCATGCCGTGGAGTTGGATTTTGAATTCGGGAAAGTCAATGACAGCCCTTTGCTGCGTCATACAGTGGCGCAAAATGAGAAACAATGGGCTGCCCAAAACTTGATTGAAAACGACCCCATGGTCCTGGACTTGATGCGGGACTTTGGCGCCAAAATCGTGCCCGGCAGCGTCAAGCCCCTCTGAAGCCCACCACACCCTGATCATTTAAAGAAAGCAAACCATGTTCAACAAAGGTCAACTCGCCGGTCTCATGAAGCAAGCGCAAGCGATGCAGGACAACCTGAAAAAAGCGCAAGATGAATTGGCGTACATCGATGTGGAGGGCGCATCGGGTGGGGGCTTGGTCAAGGTCTTGATGACCTGCAAGCACAACGTCAAACGTGTGACCATCGATCCCAGTCTGCTGACGGACGACAAAGACATGCTGGAAGACCTGGTGGCCGCTGCCATGAATGACGCGGTTCGTGTGGCCGAGGAAACTTCGCAGCAAAAAATGGGCAAGCTGACCGCCGGTTTGCCTGCGGGCATGAAGCTGCCTTTTTAACCGATGTCTGATGCGCATACGCTCGACGCTTTAACGCAGGCACTCAAGGGGTTGCCGGGCGTAGGCATCAAATCCGCTGCCCGCATGGCGTTTCATTTGATGCAGCGCGACCGCGCCGCCGCAACGCGACTTTCACGGGCCCTTCAGGAGGCCGTCGAGCGGGTTCGGCATTGCAGCAGGTGCCATACTTTCACGGAGTCGCAAATTTGCGCAACCTGCCAAGATGCAGGGCGAGATCACTCGAAACTGTGTGTTGTCGAAACGCCAGCGGACCAGTCCGCCATTGAGCGTACAGCCTCATTCAAGGGTTTGTATTTTGTGCTGATGGGAAAGCTCAGCCCGCTGGATGGCATTGGCCCCAAAGACATTGGACTGGCCCATTTGCTTGAACGGGCGGTGGACGGTGAAGTCCAAGAAGTGATTTTGGCCACCAATTTCACCGCCGAGGGCGAAGCCACTGCCCACGTCATTGCCGAAATGCTGAAAAGCAAAGGGCTGCGTGTGACGCGATTGGCCCGGGGCGTGCCCGCAGGCAGTGAGCTGGAGTATGTGGATTTGGGCACCATTGCCCATGCGCTGGTCGACCGTCGTTGAGCCGGACCGTCCAAAGAACCTCAAACCGCACCCTCGAAGCAGTTACTTTGGAGCCGCCTTGACGGGTTGGGGGTGGGACTTGATTGGGTGGGGTGCGGGTCTGGCAGTTCTGACGGTATGCAGATTGCCTTTGTTGGGGCTGATAACAGCATGGGCTGCTGCTGGTTTATTGTGCAAGCCTTTGGCCTGGTAACGGCCTTGCGTGGTGGGAATCAACAATGCAATCGATTGCCCTGCCTTCAATGGGGCATTCATGCTGAGTTTGTTCCAACTGATTAAATTGGCAACGCTGACCCCATTTTTACTGGCAAATCCCGCCAAAGTATCCCCTTTGCGCGTTTTCAGGATGATCCGTTTAAGAACCACTTCAGGGGTGAAGGCCGCTTGGGCATGGTCTGCCAAGTGCTCTGCGACATCGGCATCCATGGCGCCCTTGCGGGGGACCAACAGGGTCGAGCCGGCTTTGATCAGCATTTTTTGGGGAATGTTGTTCATGCTGCGCAATTGGTCTTCAGTCATCCCGACACGCTTTGCGGCTTCTGAGGTTTTCATGGTCTGCGGTGAGACCCACGCGGTCCAGCTGGCCAAGCGGTTATGGGGGTGATCGTCCAGATTGCGTTGAAAAATGTCGGCATTATCCCAAGGCAGCAAGATCACGGGTGTGCCTGCTGCCAAAATGACAGGCCGGCTCATCGACGGATTGAGTGCTTTGAAGTCGTCAGCGCTGATTTCAGCCAAGCGTGCGGCCAAATTCACATCAATATCCCGGGTGATTTTGACGCTTTGAAAGTAAGGATGGTTCTGGATCAAAGGCAGTCTGGTGCCAAATTTTTCGGGCTGATCGATGATATTTTTGACCGCTTGCAACTTGGGCACGTAGTAACGCGTTTCATTGGGCATATTCAGGTCGCTGTAACTCAAGCCCAAACCGGCGGCTTTGTTTTTGGCCAAGGCGCGGCTGACGCTGCCTTCCCCCCAGTTGTAGGCCGCCAGAGCCAAATGCCAATCGCCAAACATGCCATAGAGTTTTTGCAAATAATCCAACGCTGCGCGGGTGGATTCTTGAATGCTGCGCCGGTCGTCGCGGAAAATGTTTTGTTTTAATTCAAAATATTTACCCGTCGCTGGCATGAATTGCCACATGCCAGCCGCTTTGGCTGTTGACACGGCTTGGGGGTTAAAGGCAGATTCGATGAAGGGCAACAAAGCCAATTCGGTAGGCATACCGCGGCTTTCCAGTTCTTCAACGATGTAGAAAAGATATTTGCGCGAGCGCTCCGTCATGCGCAAGATGTAATCCGGTTTGGCGGCATACCATTGCTCCCGGTCTTGAACCAGACTCCCCTCCAGATTAGGCATGGCAAAGCCTGTCCGAATGCGTTGCCAAATATCCGCCGGGGGTTCTTGTGTGAGCTTTGCAGTGGGTATCGCTGTCGATACGGTTTGAGCCTGTGGTGCCGCCTTGACTGGCCCTGTCTGGGCGGTCTCATTTTGAGATGGTGGTTGAACTGGGGCTTGCAGTTCGGATGGCGTTGTCCCCGCGGTCACAGTCGCCAGCGAAGGGGTCACGCTGGCGCAGCCTGCCAAAATCCAAGTGATGGCGATCAGGCCGAGTCCGCATTGAACGCGGTTTGATGTGGAAGTTTGCAAGTTCATTTGAATTCGTTTTTCCACTGACGAAGTGCGGCGAAAACGGCCGCATCGTCATTTGTCGTGGCACGGTAGTTTTGCACAGAAGCCCTGACTTTTTCATGTCGGCTGCGTAAAAAAGGATTGATTTTCAATTCGATGTCCAGCCGAGAAGGCAATGTCGGCAGGCCTTGGGCACGCAGGGCCAGGCAATGGTTTTCATGCGCGAGCAGGGCCTGATTGGCCGGCTCAACCTGCCTGGCAAATCTCAGATTGCTCAGGGTGTATTCATGGGCGCAACACACTTGCGTTGCGCCGGGAAAGGCTGAGAGCTTGTCCAAGGAGTCGAGCATTTGGGTGGCAGTGCCCTCGAACAAGCGACCACAGCCGCCCGAAAACAAGGTGTCACCACAAAACAAGATGGGGTCCATGCCCTGAGGCTGGCCCCAATAAGCGATGTGACCGCTGGTGTGACCCGGAACGTCTTGAACCTGAAATTCAACCCCACAACCTGTGACTGAATCGCCTTGAGTCAAAGGTAGAACACCGGGTGGCATTTTTTCTTTGGCGGGGCCATAAATTGGGGCGTTTGTGGCTGCCTTCAAAGCCGAAAGGCCACCCGTATGGTCGGCATGATGGTGCGTGATTAAAATAAGGTCCAATACCAGATGCAAGCTGGCCAGTGCGTCTAAAACGGGTTGTGAATCCCCGGGATCTACGACCAGAGCCTTGCCGTTGTGGTGCAGCAGCCAAATGTAGTTATCTGAAAAAGCGGGCAGCGGAATAAGGTTCATGAGCGATCCTATTATAGAAATACCCTCCGAGCCCTCCAGTGGGCCCTGTCAGGCGTTCCAATTGTGGCTTCAATGGCTTTCAACACCGCTCGGTCGTTATTTGAAAGCCTGGGAGCAGCGCGAGTTGGACGCTGCGGTGGTCGATCTATTTGGCTATCACGCAGTGCAATTGGATGGCCCCGAAATCGATGGTTTGGCAACGAACCGGATGCCGCACCGGTGGCATATTCTTTCCTGTATCGAGCTGGCGCAGTCAAGTTCCGACCGCACGTTGATGCCGTGTGACCTTGTTGCCGACAGTGCCGCATTGCCCTTTGCAGCGGCCAGTTTGGATTTGGCCGTGCTGCCCCATACCTTGGAGTTGTCCCTGGACCCGCATGCCACCTTGCGCGAGGTGGAACGTGTTTTGGTGCCCGAAGGGCATTTGGTCATTACAGGCATGAATCCTGTCAGCCTGTGGGGCTGGCATCAGCGGCGCACAGCCATTTACAAACGCTTCGGATGGGGGCTTGACAATGGTGCGGTGGTCGGTCAATTGATCGGCTATTGGCGTCTGCGCGATTGGTTGCGTTTATTGGGTTTTGAAGTTCAAGTCAGCCGTTTTGGTTGCTGGCGGCCCGCCCTTCAAAACACAAAATGGCTGTCACGTTGTGCTGGGTTGGACTCATGGGGCGCGCGATGGTGGCCTATTTTAGGCGGGGCCTATATCTTGGTTGCCGTCAAACGAGTCCCTGGCACCCGTGTGCTTGGGCGTACATGGAAAAAAGTGCCTGCCCAAGTTGGCCGGGCGATCCCGGCAACGCACCGACATCATCCCACGCGCAAGAGCTCAGAGGCTGCGCCTGTGAAAAAAGCAAGAAAGAAGTTATTGTGGATCATGTAGAAATTCACACCGACGGGGCCTGCAAAGGCAACCCTGGGCCTGGCGGATGGGGCGTCTTGATGAAATCAGGCCGCCATGTGCGCGAATTGTGTGGCGGCGAGTTGGGAACCACCAACAACCGCATGGAGTTGATGGCTGTGATTCAGGCCTTGGGCGCACTCAAGCGACCTTGTCACATTGTCTTGTATTTGGACAGTGAATATGTCCGTAAAGGCATCACCGAATGGATTCAGGGCTGGAAAGCCAGAGGCTGGCGCACGGCAGCCAAACAGCCGGTCAAAAATGTGGATTTGTGGATGCAACTCGATGATGCGGTGGGCACTTCAGCCCATGTCATTGAATGGCGTTGGGTCAAAGGCCATGCGGGTGACCCGGGCAATGAGCGGGCCGACGCTTTGGCCAATCTTGGGGTTGAAAAGGTACTGGGGCAGGGCGGTTCAAGACGCTAGATAAAGCCGTCAAACATCATGACGTCAACCCAGTCGCCCTTTTGGATGGTTTGCTGTTCATGATGAAGCACGATCAACCCATTGGCTTGAACCATGGAGCTGAGGACGCCAGAACCCTGGTTGCCTGTGGTGATGACCTGCAACTCGCCGTGTGGGCTGGTGCCCACAATGCCTCTTTGGTATTCGGTGCGTCCGGGTTTTTTGCGCAAAACTTCTTGGCTGCGGGCTTTGAGCAAGGGCAGGGGTGGCCGCTGCATGCCCATCATGCGTTCGAGCGTTGGACGGACAAAAGCCAAAAAAGTCACCATCACAGCCACCGGATTGCCCGGCAAACCAAACAAAATGCAGGCGCGCTCGCCTTGAGAAATTCGGCCTACCGCCATAGGGCGTCCGGGACGCATGGCGATACGCCAGAAGGCCACATCGCCTAATTTTCTCATCATGGCTTTGGTGTAGTCCGCTTCCCCCACGCTCACACCCCCGCTGGTGATGATCACGTCGGCCTGCCCGGCCGCTTGGCGAAAGGCGGTCTCCAAAACGTCGGGGTCGTCCTGCACCACGCCCATGTCAATGACCTCGCAGCCCATGCGGGTCAACATCCCGTGTACGGTGTAGCGGTTGCTGTCGTAGACAGCGCCTTCGCGAGGGGCTTGCCCCAAACTCAGAATCTCGTTGCCGGTTGAAAAGTAAGCCACTTTCAAACGGGGTCTGACATTGACTTGCTGTATCCCTAAACTGGCCAACAGACCGCAAGCGGCCGGCCCCAAACGGGTCCCGCTGGGCAAGGCGGCTTGCCCTGCCTTGACGTCTTCGCCGCACAGCCGTCGGTTGTCGCCTCTTTGCAAAATGCCCGCAGCGATTTGAATGGTGTCACCATCGAAAGTTACCAGCTCTTGGGGGATCACGGTGTCTGATCCGCCGGGCATGATCGCACCGGTCATGATTTTGACGCATTGGCCTTGCAGCAAAGGTCGGTGCCAGGTTTTGCCGGCATAGGCCGTTCCCATCACTTGAAGCGTCTGCATCCGAGGCAGATCTTGTCCGTTGAAAGCGTAACCGTCCATGGCCGAGTTGTCATGCGGCGGCACACTGATGGGCGAAATGACGTCCTGGGCAAGCACCCTGTCCAGGGCTTGGAAAATGGCAACAGGTTCACTGCCGTTGGCGCCGCAAACCATTTTTTCTAAAAATGCCAAAACAGTCTCTGCTCGCAAGCCATTGGGGTCATAGCCTGTCAACTGCTCGCCCAGGGCAGTCAGTGAGCTCATGGGCCGTAAATCGGGGGTGGGGCGGGTCATGGGATCAGCTCCGTTCCAGGCTTTGCAACTGCTCAACGGTGTTGGCGTTAAAGAAGGCCCGAGGATCGTCTGTGCAGGTGTTGAAGGGCACCAGAACGGTTTTGAGCTGGGCAGTCCAAGCGTCAATTTTACGTCCCCCTTGTTGTGTGAAGGCGATCAAGCTTTCGAGCACTTCGACGCGCATCAAACAAAACACCGGTTGTGCCCGCAGGCGGCCATCTTCCTCACATGCCCCAACCATGGCCATGTCTGCATTTTCAGACTGAAGGGCACGGCGCAGTCGCGCCACCAAGTCCAAAGGGAACAGCGGTGTGTCGCAAGGCACGGTCAGAAGCAGGGGCGTTTGACAGTGCGCCAGACCGGTCAAAAAACCAGCCAGCGGTCCCGCAAAGCCGTCCAGGGTATCGGGCCACACGGGTGTGCCAAAGGCTTCATAGGCCGACAAGTTACGGTTGGCATTGATTAAAATTTCGGCCAGTGCCGGGCCCTGCTGCATTTGTAAACGCATCAAAGTGAACCGCGCCAAGGGCTGACCTCTGAAGTTTTGCAATCCCTTGTCAGCGCCGCCCATGCGGGCCCCGCGGCCACCCGCAAGTATCAATCCGGTCACGGCCAAAGGGAGATCGTGTCCGTCAGGCGCAGCGTTCAATAAGGCCATTTTCAACCGCCTATGTAGCTCATTTCAACCCGTTTGCGGGCGGGTTTTTCGCTGCTGTCAACAGGTATCTGGCTGCGCAGTTCAGAGTAGCGGTCATCTCTGGATTGCCAAATGGCTGCCAATTTTTCATTCAATTCCGGCAGGGTGATGTCGCTGCGGATCAGAGAGCGCAGATCATAGCCTTGGGAGGCGAACAGACACAAATACAGCTGCCCCTCTGTTGACAAGCGCGCTCTGTTGCAATCCCCGCAAAAGGCTTGGGTGACACTGCTGATGAGCCCAATTTCCCCAAGTGCGGGGTCCCAATCGCCCTGCGCGTTCAGGTAGCCCCATCGCTGCGCTGTTTCTCCCGGTGTGCAAGCGGGCAAGGACATCAAAGGCAGTTCGGTTTTCAATAAGGCAATCACTTGCGCGCTGGGCAAGACGTCGTCCATGCGCCAACCGTTTGTGGCACCCACGTCCATGTATTCAATGAAGCGCAGGGTGACGCCTGTACCGCGAAAGTGCTTGGCCATGGGCAGTATTTCATGCTCGTTGGTGCCTTTTTTGACCACCATGTTCACTTTGATCTGCTTCAAACCTGCGGATTGGGCCGCTTCAATGCCAGCCAATACATCCGCCACCGGAAAGTCTGCATCGTTCATTTGCCGAAAGACGGTGTCATCCAGGCCGTCCAGACTGACCGTGACGCGCTGAAGTCCCGCATCTTTCAAGGCTTGTGCTTTGCGCGCGAGCAAGGACCCATTGGTGGTCAAGGTGATGTCCAGAGGCAGGCCTTCTGGTGTTCGCAACGCAGCCAGTTGTCCAATCAGGATCTCGATATTTTTGCGAAGCAGGGGCTCGCCCCCTGTCAGTCTGATTTTGCGCACGCCCAAAGCCACGAAGGCTTGAGCGGCCCGGGTGATTTCTTCGAAAGTCAGTAACGCACTGTGCGGTAGATACGGATAGTCTTTGTGAAAGACTTCTTTGGGCATGCAATAGCCGCAGCGAAAGTTACAACGGTCGGTCACGCTGATGCGCAAATCTCGCAAGGGCCGTCCGCGCAGATCAGACGTCGTTTGATAGGCTGACAAGGGCTGTGAGATGGGTGGGATTGGCAAAGTGTGGTTGCGCAGATCCACCACCGGGATGATTCGTTCGGACATGCCGCCATTGTGCATGACTCACGAAGGCCGAAGCTTCACAAAGTCAGCCGTGGTGAATGGCCACGGTTTTGAGTGTGGTGAAGCCCAGTAAACCTTCAAAGCCCTTTTCTCGACCATAGCCCGAAGATTTGACGCCGCCAAAGGGCAGCTCCACGCCGCCGCCTGCGCCATAGTTGTTGATGAACACTTGGCCGCTGCGCACGCGTTTGGCCATGCGGAACTGGCGGCCGCCGTCGCGTGTCCAGATGCCTGCGACCAAACCGAATTCGGTGGCGTTGGCCAACGCCACGGCTTGCTCTTCGTCTTGGAAAGCCATGGCCGATAGCACCGGTCCAAACACCTCTTCTTGTGCCAAACGGTGCATGACCGGAACGTCACGCAGCAAGATGGGCGCTTGGTAGAACCCGCCTTCGGGTACCCCTTGTGCGATGTGCCCTTGAGCAACGGTGGCAATACCATCGGCCTTGGCTTGGGCCAGAATGCCTTTGACGCGGTCTATTTGGCTGGCGCGGATCAGCGGCCCCAAGTCCAGATTCATGCTGGCCGAGCCCACCTGCAGGGCCTTGAAGGCTTCTCCCAAGCGCTTCAAAAGCGGTTCATAAATCGACTGTTGAATCAGCACCCGCGAGCCTGCGCTGCAGGTTTGACCCGCGTTTTGAACGATGGCGTTGACCACCACTGGAATGGCCGCGTCCAGATCGGCGTCGGCAAAAATGATTTGTGGGCTTTTGCCGCCCAGCTCCAAGGTGACGGGGCAATGCCGCTCGGCGGCGACTTGCTGAATCAAGGTGCCCACGCCGGGGCTGCCGGTGAAGCTGATGTGGTCAATGCCCGGGTGGCGCGCCAGTGCATCGCCCACCTCATGGCCATAACCGGTGACGATGTTGATGGCCCCGGCAGGAAAGCCCACTTCGGCGGCCAATTGCGCGACGCGGATCAAACTCAAACAAGCGTCCTCGGCCGGCTTGACCACGCAGGCATTGCCCGCCGCCAGCGCGCCGCCTACGCTGCGGCCGAAAATTTGCATCGGGTAGTTCCACGGGATCACATGGCCGGTGACGCCATGCGGCTCGCGCCAGGTCAGCACGCTGTAGCCGTTTTGGTAGGGCAGGGTCTCGCCATGCAGTTTGTCGCAAGCACCGGCGTAAAACTCGAAATACCGCGCCAGCGCCGCCGCGTCAGCAGCGGCCTGCTTGGTCGGTTTACCGCAATCGCGTTGTTCCAAGGCGGTCAGCTCGGCGGCGTGTTCGCTCACTTTGCGCGACAGCGCCATCAGCAAACGACCCCGCTCCACGGCGCTCAGCCGGCCCCAAGGCCCGTCAAAAGCCACCCGGGCGGCGTGCACAGCAGCGTCAATGTCGGCGGCTTGGCTGCGCGGGATCTGGTCAAACACTTGCCCGTCAGACGGGTCGATCACGTCCAGGGTTTGCCCGGCCAAAGCGGGCACAGATTGGTTGGCGATGAAGTTCAGTGGCATGGGGCTATTGTCCGATGATCTTCGATTGAAAGGATCACTCTTGAGACAGAAAACAAAACCTCATGAATTTTTCATACGCAAGCAATGTACAGTTTTGAGTTGATGACGGTCTTCTAAGGGGGGATTTGAAATGAAAAAAGCATTACTGGTCATAGACGTTCAGCAGGGGCTTTGTGAAGGGGAGGGCGCAGCTTATGAATGTGCCGAACTCATTGCACGCATCAACACCGTGACAGCCAAAGCGCGTGCAACCGGTGTGCCGGTGCTCTTTATTCAGCACGAGTCTGCGTGGGGTTATTTGGAATACGCCAGTCGCGAATGGCAGCTCGCAGAGGGTTTGCAAGTCAGCCCTGGCGATCTGCGCATCCGAAAGACAACGCCGGACGCATTTTTGAAAACGTCGCTGCAAGAGGCCTTGGTGCAAAGAGGTGTTGAGCAGCTCGCGGTGTGCGGCATGCACTCGGAATTTTGTGTGGACACCACCACGCGCAAGGCCTTGGCGCTGGGCTATCCGGTGATCTTGTTGGCCGATGGCCATACATCGGTCGGCAATGAAGTCTTAACGGCCCCGCAAGTGATCGCCCATCACAACGCCACCTTGACCAATATCTCCAGCTTCGGACCCAAGGTCCAAGCCATTCAGTGCAGCGAAATTCAGTTTCAGTGAACCCGTGACCGTAAAAGAAAAAGCCCGACCTGCAAAACAGGGCGGGCTCTCAGCAGGGCTAGAGGCTTGGTCAGACGCCGTGTAGCTTGACCACCAAAGGCACGATCAGCAGCGCCACGATGTTGATGATCTTGATCAGCGGGTTGATGGCCGGGCCGGCAGTGTCTTTGTAGGGGTCGCCCACGGTGTCGCCGGTCACTGCGGCTTTGTGTGCTTCAGAGCCTTTGCCGTCGTGGTGGCCGTCTTCAATGTACTTTTTGGCGTTGTCCCACGCGCCG